>ENA-ORXI01000577-ORXI01000577.1-sediment-metagenome-genome-assembly--contig:-NODE-577-length-30497-cov-17.095792_pt1 | contig 30497 bp, 34 predicted proteins | sample MGYA00237861_ERZ511468 | MGnify/ENA primary metagenome ERZ511468 (study PRJEB26299, sample SAMN06266213) | sediment metagenome | isolation source: Hudson Canyon methane seep mesocosm | place... | reverse complement strand
GCTGAAAGTGTAATCCGTACTCAGAACCTCATCGACATATACTTTGACATCATCTGTGGACATATATGTGAAAGGGAAGGAGAAATTGGAAGACCCGGAAGCGGTGAATTCTACGAAAGAATTTGCCATTTTGTTCCTCGTTATAATTTAATTATTTGATGCTGTTTCTGCAAACCAGTTTGAGGCCTGTTTAAACCCAAGCATTGTTTGGAAGGGGAGCAGTCTTTGAATCTTTCTGAGATCATGAGGACTGAGTTTACCATCCCCAGCAGACTTAATAGTTGCTCCTATAGATTCGGCAACGTCAACGGTAGGGTTGCCTAGGAATCTACCCGTACCTGATGATCTACTAACCAGCATTGAGTAGAAAGCTAACGGTCCAGCTAGACCTGCAACACCTTCTACAACACCAGCATTAGACCACCATTTCTCACGGTATTTCCGTTGCTCTACTACACCCATTCCTACTGACGCTTGATAGGTTCTAGCGTGATGAACAAGGTATCCCATGAAGGCTGTTCCTAAAGAAAGCCTTAACATAGTTCCAGTATCACCTCTAGCTAAACGTGAAGCATACCGTTGAAGTTGTTGCTCTTCAGCCCCTACAACAAAGCTTTGGAATTGCAGTAAGGTCTTACCTACCTCTCCTCTCAGAAGGGCATTAACAGAACCTATGCTAGTCTCTTGAACTAGAGAGTGGGACTCTGAATAAAGAGCGTCCCTAAACAACTCCCTTGCCTGTGAATCAGTCCATGAGTCAAAATTCCAAGAGGACACACGACCACTTTCTATGCCTTCTGCGTGTCTGTTCATTTGGGCATAAATTCTTTTGTGCATCCCTGAATCAACGTCTATACCATGCTGGAGTAATTTTGATTTGTGGTAGGGTAGGGAGGTAATATCACCCTTGCTATATTTAAGAGCAGCTTTGGCAAAAGACTCCCCATAGTACATAATGGAAACTCTTCTAAGGCCGTCTGTTACGGGTGTTAGTCCTGAGAACCTGGAGACAAACTGTCTGCCCCTATCTAACCACATATCTGTGTTGTTGTACTCACCGACCCTGATATCAGCACCCACAGAATCATAACGACTTCTTGTAACACCTGCTACCCAATCATGCCCTACGCCTGTGAAGGCATACAGCTCTTGCATCGCATCATCACTAAGGTTACCGTGTTTAAGGTCTGTTACTAATTTCACAGTCCTTGGTAGGTGTTTAAGCATCACTGGTAGGGATTGTTCAGCCAACACAGAAGCAGACTCCATAATAGAAGCTAGTCCGGACATACCCATACTCCTGGTGAATCCGTAGTTTCTAAATCTCCGCAAGAAGTCTAGAAGATCATTAGAAGCATAAGCAGAGGATTTAGCCTGGAATGTGCCGTTGATGGAATCATATTGAAATTTAGCAGCCTCTACTTCTTTCTGAAGCTGGTTCAATGGTAACCCTCTTTGCGCTCGTTCTTTCTCAGCATTAGCTAGAATTGTAGAAAAAGCTGTGCCTCCTTCATTGTCTATACCACCCTTGGCAAGACCCACTCTACCACCCATCCAGAAATCATAACCAGCTCCTACATCTCTATAGTCGTTTTCTAGCAGGTCTGTTATTCTTAGAGGTCTGTCACCAAAGGATACAGAAACAGTATCATCCATCTCGACTCTAGCTTTTGTGTGTTTGTGACCAGGGTCAACCTGAGATATCTTGAACAGGTCTTTGACTCTTTCTGCTATCTCTTTTTCATTAAGACCCATATGACCCCGGAGGATATCTTCGATTATCTCATCTAGACTTTCCTCCACCTGCATAACTGCTCTAGCATCTTTATTTTGGGTTGTCGCTCTGGCAACTATCTTCTTTGTAAACCCTGTTGCAAACTTCTTGTAGAATGCTTCAGCGTCTAAATTGTCTATTTTGCCAGCTCTCCTAGCCATTGAGGTTAAACCTTTGTGTATAAGCTCTTCTAGAGCCGACTCACCACCTTCCTTACCGACAAGCTCTCTGATGTTAAGGTTCTTCCAAATCTTAGGCATGTAGGGAGTCTGACCTGTGTGGTCAAGATTCTCCCACCCTTTAATCTTGTGCTTTACGCCAAGGAGTCGTTGGGTTTCATAGAGTTCAAATTCTTTCGTAGCTACTGTTTTAGCTTCCTCTGAGAATCTCCTCCCAAGTATATCAACGGCATCATCTGGCTCTATACCACCGTGCCTCATTAATAAACCGACTTCCTCATTGAAGAGGGCTTTAGCTTTCACCTTCCTAGACCCTAGCATGTTTGGTAGCTCTTTGATGAAAGGCTCATTTATGTTTCTTTTGAACCAGGCATCGAAAGCAGTTTTACCGACCCTAGCCCTCTGACCCTCACTCATAGTCATGTGCATGTGCTGATATTTAGACGCACTCATTTTATTAGCAACGTCTCTTTTAACACCATTTACAACAACAGTACTGTTACTGCCATGACCACCAACGGTGTCTGCTAATGCTCTTAATACTGAATTTTCAGAGTTACCTAATCGGAAACCAGAAGAGAGTTTATCTCTCAGCCCTAGCGAGAGGATGTCTACACCCTTAACATTGAACGACCAAGCCTTCCCTACTGAAGCATCTCCATCTTCTTTAGTCTTTGGTTTATATGCCTCGTTTGCAAGGTTTGCCAGTTCTTCCATTTGCTCTTCTTCACTAAGCATTGAAAACCTTGTGTAGTCTTCCTGAACCTCTCTCATTTGTTGTTGATAGACAACGGGGTCTATATCGAGGACATCTTGAAAATACCTGGTCTCTGCTTCTGATAGTGGATCGGGGGAGGATGCTAGGCGTAAGTCTAATGAAGACCTTGCCGCAGCTTTAGACATTGTTATCCCAAGCTTTGCAATAGGTGTGGCAATAGCCAAGGAAGCTAAACCAACCACAGCCGCATCATTGATATTGTGGTGGGGGTTGTTGGTAGTCCTCCAGTACTCATAAGCCGCAGCCTCAGTACCTGCCACAGTCCCTATAGCAACAGAGCTTTTTCTTATCTTGTTGAGGGTGTTGCCAACCCTTCCGACAGCAGCAAGAGGGGAGGCTGGACCCATTAAAAAGGCAGAGGTGAGCATACCACCCATCTCAACTTCATCTGTGAAGTATGCCATGATATCTGCTGTAGTTCCCCACCCACCATTATCTTCAAGAGTCTTTTTGATCTCTTGGCTCTTGTGGAGTGCTTGCAGCCTATAGTCCTGTTCAGCTTGAGAGTTAGACCCATACAAGTATTTAAGCTCACCCTCGTCTGATATGCCGTGCTTGTTTGCAACAGAGGACACGGTATCGAAATCATTACTGGAAATCCAATCAGAGTCTTCTAAGAAGTCTTCACCGTGGTATAAAGACTCACCTCCAAGAATCGTGTTGGTCTTCCGTGCTTCGATGACCATATCATAAAGGGAATCATCCTCTCTTGTTGCGAGGCGTTGCCTTTCTACTTCTTTAGCTAAGACCCAACCATCCCCACCTGTGTTTGGCATCGAGGTTTGATCATAGTGACCACCCTCCTCAACTGGGGGGATTGTCTGTGTTGTTTCTTCCATTTACATATCCTCTCTAACCTGATCGAAAAGAGCTTGTTGGACGGCCTTAATATCACCCTCCTGAAGTCTTTTTAACTGGTTAATAGTGATCATGCGACCAAGAGGCAACCCGTCTGCTGTGATGATGTAAGCGTTGTCCGTTAAGCGGTTGAAGTTCATGATGTGTTCATCAACATCTAAGTGTTGCTCGGTAGCAACAATATCTAAAACCTTTGAGAAGGTTTCGGGACTGAGGTTGTCAAGTGGTTGCGTTTTGACAGCAATAACACCACCATCAGGTGTATCCACTCGTATATAATTCTTGTCTATATATTGAACCGCTTGCTCTTTAGCACTCTCAATCGTACCTTTAGAAGCGTTCAAAACGTAGTTAGATATGTTATTGAAGTCTCTTACAACCTCTTGCATATTTCTGGCATCCCCAAATAGGCTAACAAAGTTACTGCTGGTGAAAGCCTTATCGTCTTCCCACTTCACAAGGTTTATTCTTGGAATACCTTTGGTGAACGTGGATATATCTTTGGCAGCATCCTCAACAGTCTTACCCATGTGGTCAACACCAACCTCAAGAGCCAACATAACCTTCTCGGTTTCATCTGTGATTTTTGCACCAAGGACATCATTATTCTTGCCTGATGCGTTTAAAGATTTCCACAAGGCATAACCTGTCGATACAGTCTTTAGCAGGTTACCTTCAATCTCTTGATCAGCACCTCTTGCTAATTGCCCCATAGACGCAGCAGTTGCGTTTATTACGTTTGTCCATTTTTGGTTATTAATAGAGTACTTCCCATAGTACATATCGTTCATGTACCTTATCTTCTTCTCAGGATTGACACTCCCATCCGCATCTTGTATCTGTTTAGGAGGGGATTCTTCCAGGCTCTTTTCAAGAGCTTCTGCTATAGCACGTTCTTGGTTTGCTTTTGTGTAGGTTGCACCGTCTGATAAGACCTTATCCTCAATACTTAAAAGGTCTCCGTGGATTATTGCTGCAAGACCACCTTGTGCCATCCCATCCTTCTGTTGTTTGGTTTGGAACTCTTCTTTGTCTTTCAGGTATCTGCTCTGTATTTTAGCTACCTTTTTAGCGTGTGCTGACTTACCTGCGATAGTTCCGCCAGTCGCTTCATTCTTTCTCATTAAGAAAGGGAGTAAGGAGTAGTTACCTGCTAATGACTGTGCTTCCGCCTTATCGACCATGTACCCTTCTGCCTTGTTACGACCCCCTAGTTGCTCGATATACAGTTCAAACCCACCTTGGGTCACATTAGCTATTTCCGTCCAGTTAACACCTTCTATAGGTATTGTTATATCTAACCCAGCAGCCTTCATCTCATTGGATACAGCTCCTATGAGTTTCTGTGATGCGGTATCATACCCCTGCTCCGTGTAAAAGGAGTCAAGCTCTGCATTCAGTTCATAAGCCTTTTTACCAGCCATCTTAGCAAAGAGCTTTTTAACACCACCGGGCTGGTTTGCGAGGGCTTCATTAACGAATCCTTGGTATTGCTGGATGGCTTGGGGCTTGGTCATATCCCCATTAGAGCCACCAGTTTTAGTAGCAGCCTCTTCCATCTTAGCATCTAGGAAGGAGTTGATTTCATAGACCTCGGTCGCTTGCCCTCGGTTGACCTCTTCTTGTTCTCTCGCTATGGCAGGTTGAAGTACCTTTTTGTTAATTGAGTCCACAGCAGACTTGATGTTCTCCCCCCTGCTACCACCGAACTCTATTGCTGGTTGTTCTTGGCTGTGGAAGGTTTCTATCGGTCTTGCTGTAGGTCTTAATTGTGTGCCAGACCGTGGTCCAGATACTTGCTGTCTTTTTGCCATTGTTACTCCGTGAAGTTATTTGGTGTTGTCTTTATAAGCTTGTGATGCAGAAGCTGCCCCACCTGCGGCTTGCGCTCCTATCTTGAGACCTGTAGTAGTCCAATCAGCACCCTTGCCTTTCTTAACACTATTGCGTTGATTACGATATTGAGACTCGTAAGTCTTTTTCTCGTTTTCTAAAGACGATAAAGTCCATAGCTTGTTTTGTTCTATTTTGTCTTGATCTCGTAGAGTTTCCGCTTCTGCTTCTGCTAACAACAGACCCATAGACCTGCCTTTAGCTCCTGACTCATTAGCACTCAACTCAATACTAGACTCTAGCTCACCGGCTGCAACCATACCCTCAAATTGCTTTTGAGACGCAGCCATGTTTTCTTGAGTCTGTCTTTCATTGTTTTGTCTTTCTTTCTCTGACTTACTGCTTGCTGCTACCTTTGCATTATCAAGGTATTGTTTGTTCTGCTCTTGGGCTTGTCTGTCTTCTTCCATCCCTTGTGCCACAGAACCAGCAACAGCAAGCGCAGCAGAGATACCCAACATAATCGATACTGGTTCACACACAAATAATCTCCTGTGTTATTACTCTTTCTTTATCATAATAAACTCGTAGAATGGCTCATCCCCAAGACCGAAATTCTCGATCTCTTTGGTAAACACAAACCCTAATTTCTTTAACCATCGGATGGCTAGTTTGTTAGAGCAATGTACATAGTTAACCATTACATCGAACTCGTTACGCTTTTCGTTTACCCATTTATAAGCACCCCTTGCGAACTGATTCCTGTGTTGTTTTTCAGCAAACAATCTGTTTGTTACCAACATCCACGGGCAGCCGCTTGTGGGGTGTAGTGCATCAACCGCAACACCATACATTGCAACAGGGATTTCTGACCCCATTTCAACGATGGTGTTACACTCTGGTGACATTCTCTTACTTCCTTTTAGAGCTAGGAAAGGAGAAACTCCACTAGAGCATTTGACTTCATGAGCATCCATCTCACGCATGTCATCTGCGATTGGTTGTAGATCATCATCCTTTGACGGTCTTGTGTATATCATTTTAAATCCTTGATGAACGTGCTTTAAAGTAACCTTCCCACCCTGCACTCTGAAAAGAACAGGGGAGGTAGGAAGTAGACTCTATAAATACCTTTAGGTTTTCTGCATTACACAGGACAGGGAATCTCATAGAGCCTGTGTCGATAGGGGCATGCCCCAACAGGGCTGTGCTTTTATCGATAATTCTTCCTGTAAATTCTTTTACTGAAGAAGTCCTATTTAGAGGTTCTACAACGGTCTTGAAGTAACCAGTGTTGCTATATAGCACAGAGAAATTACGCACCTGTAATCTCCCAGCCACCACCTCGTTCTCAGCCTTTACAGTAGGCTCTGTGAATTGATACCTGAAGAGGTAAGGCACACCTGCAAACACCACAAGACCTGCGGCTAGAACGTCAGGAACAGCGGCTAGGGGAATCTCTCGTCCTTTATTAGTAACGTATTTAAGCAGGGCATCTGTGAATGGCACAGCATCCCCAACAACCCCAAGGCGAACCCTCCTGTCCAAGTGAACACCAAATTTATAGACATCCCCATTAGCTTCGTAGAGAGTGTCTGTTTCAGACTGATCATCTCCTAAATGAATCTTCTCTAAAAACAAACTACCTGACCTTTCAACAATCAACCAGATATCAGAGCCTGAGAAATCAACAGACTTTATATTGCCTGTGAACTCCCACCTCCCCCATGAGGATTGTAGTTTGTCAGTACCTCTAGAGTAGTATGAGTATGCATACAGGGCTGTAGGGTCATCTTCGCATAAGGCTAACAACATTGAGTGGTTTGAAGAGGCTGCTAGTTTCTTTATGCGACCCTTTAAGTATGACGGTATGTGCGCTGTTATTTCTTCTGCGTTGTTGGTGTCCGTGATGGAGTCTACAAAAAACTCTCTGACCCCGGACCATGTCCCCTGGCTAGTGCCAAAGAATATATACTTACCAGCAGGGGCAGGTTTAGCCTCAAGAGATGCCTCATACTCGGTGACAGTATCTACGCTCACAGACTTCGCTGTAAGATTACCATCACTCTTTAAAGAGAATTGTGTGAGGTCACTAAACAGAATTAACTGCTCTGAGAAAGGGACAGCGTGTTTTAGGATAGAGACTTTGTTTGTTGAAACGGCAATGTCGATAGGGTCTCCGTCTAGCAACGACATTACAGTAGTTCTGAAAAAGCTAAAGTACTTTGAAGACTCGCTGAAGATTATGTTCTCGTCAGAAAGAAACCCAAGTCTGTTCTTATAGAAGAAACAATCATTAAGAGTAGACCCAACGAATGAGGGCATCTCGTTAGAGTCATCATCCCCGACAATTCTTTTATCCCAATCACCAATCTGTACATAGTTTGCATGTGATGGTTTTGTTGAAGAGAGTAAGTGGGCATTATAATCGTAGTACTCACCTGTGGCCTGGCTAAAACAAAAGTACCCATCGGGCATTCGTATCAGCTGGTGAGGCATTGTTGCAGGATCAACACCCTCGCGTATACCTCCCTCAACGCTCTCTTCCCAAACCCCTTGCCCCGTGCCGTTATTATCTCTGACCTCAAGCCAATAATCATCAGCAAGTTTCTCGTTATCTCCTGAGATTTTTATATAGAAACCTACAGGGGCATCGTTTGCAGGGAGGTTCTTGAAATCCTCAGTTTGGTCTTTGAAGGCAAACATGAACCTGGACCCTCTTGAATCAGAAGCTCCTATCTTGAAGTCGTTGCCGTCATTTCTGACAATGTGAAGGATATTGTTGTTGATGCCGATGGAGAAATGAGAGGGGAGGGCAACAATACCAACTCCAGTAGTACCCCCAGACAACATGTTATACAGTTGTGTCGTTATCTGCGTGGTTTTGACATGAGGTTCATGGGAGACAGTAGATGAATCAGGAGTTGTATAGTTTGCTTTACCCACTACCACACCATCAACATCTTGAATAGTTACGCTGTAATCTGTCGAGTAATCCCCCTGTCTTATGTACAGGAGAGCTTCAGGGTTTCTTAATGTCGTTACCGCTGTTGACTCTTCAACCTTGACTGTCTTGTTTACAAGGAACGTGTAATCAGCAACAGTAGTAGCGTTGAAGTCTTTAAGTGGGTCAGTAACCCCTGTAAGGTAGGGCAAAGAACCTGTTCCCATGACAACATTTTGTAGAACCCCGTCCTTGTCAAACACCCTCATAGGGGTTGTTGTGTCAGTAGGAGTAACGATTAAAGAGTACCACTCGTTTTCATCCCGTCTGATTGTGTGGATGAAAGAATCCCCAATAGTGCCAAGGGATGCTTTATGCTCTGTGGGAGGTCGTTTCCTCAACCCATCGACAGTAGAGGATATGGCGTTTAACTGCTCAGTACCCTGTGACTTCCTTCGGACTGAAGGAGGCTGTTGAGAGACTCCATTAATCAGATTAGGAATGGTCTCGTTAATTAGCCCCATACGTCCCACCCCGTCTATCTATCACTCTAGAGACATCGTAATTGTCAAAGATACTATAGTCTCCGGCTTCTGCTTCAGCAGCTTGTAGGTCTGCTAAAGCCACAGCCTCATCAACCTCTTGGAATCCGTGTAGCTCTCTAGAGCCTAAGATACGATCTTGGAACACCCTTGCTCCTCTGATAGTAATGTACCTTCTTGCTGCTTCGGGGAGTTCTGTAAACCTCAGTAAGATTGTTAAGTTTGCTTTAAGGTCTGAACCAACTACAAAAGAGTGAGTCTTTCGGTTATAGAAGTTCAAACCTCTTTGAATTAAGTCTAGCTCTGTTTCGCTGTTGCTAGGGTCAGCTAATAATGTGTTGGCAGGGAGTGGTACATGACCAGAAGTGTCTTGGGAGAGTTCTACATCAATCTCTCTGTTCCAATGCCACCCTCTAGACTGAACCGCTCTAGATGTTGACTCCAGAATAGTTTCTGCCATTTCCGCATCGACTAGACCACTAGACAGGCTGTTCACTGGAGCTTCGCCAACTGAAGAGAGCAGTATATTTACCGCTTCTAATTTCGATGTTGGAGTCATTAAAATTCCTTAATAAGAAATAAAAAAAAGGGATGACAGGGAATAATCCCCATCACCCCCTAGTTGCTACATAAGGCTAAACTGAGTTCAAGCTAATAGCACAAGCTGGACGCAAGATATTGTGTCCCATTGCATATTTACTTACAAACAAAGAACCTTGACGAGAAATCTGGTATTCAGACTCCACAGAAAGGTCTTTCAATTTAACTGTTGCTGCTGCATCTTTACTGAAGATTAATCCACGAACCTTAGAATAGTTGCCGTAGTAAGCACCCGTTCTTTCAGAAGGTCCAGGTGTTGCATCACCAGTTGTCGCAGCCCACTTAGTTGCGTCTCCCATATCCGCTTGAGGAATATGGTTAGACATTAAGATTTTCACGCCACCGATCACTGGTACTTGTCCAGAAGATAGGCTACCTGAACCACCTACATCTTTATTCATGTAAGCAAGCGTATTTACATCGCCTGAAACATTAAACAGAGAGTAGTACTGCGCAGGTGGTAGTACACAAACTTTCTCACCTGTGATGTCCTTCAAGTCAAATTCTTTCAGAGCATCATAGATCGCTTGAGCAATTTTAGAGCCGTCCGTTGAGTGAGCAACAGTCGTTCCTATATTGACGTTAGAAGTGAACACCTCATCATCAAAGCTACCAATACCAGCAGTACCGGCTAGGGTTTTAGTTGTGATGGTAGAAGACTTAGCAATGATTCTTGCCATGTTTCTGTCCATCTGGTTAGATAGTGCGTTACCAGCTTCTTTCGAGTAAATTGATCTAACATCGTAGTGGTTCATTAGCTCATCAACAGAGTCAATAAACTGACTTGAGATTAGCAACGAATCGACCGTGACAACACGCTCACCATGCTTGATAGCATCGCCTTGAATCAACTCACCAGGAGTGTGATACTTGGCTACTGCTGTACCAACCATAGGGAACTGTGCAGATTTACCCTTGCTGATGGTGCGTGTTCTGTGAAGAGGCATGAAGATGTTTCGTTCTTCAAAAGCCGTTAAGACTTCCCCTGCATAGAGTTTTAATAAGAGCGACCGTTCATCACCAGTCGCATTGGTTTGGCCCAGACGAGATACAGTCTGGTTAGTTGGAAATGCCATTTTGAAATATCCTAAGAGTTAAAAAAATGTGTTTTCAAAGCGCACACCTTTCCCTCCCGAAATTAAGTCAGGATTGTCCTCCGTAGAGGGTCAAAACAATTTGGGTGTTTTTGGTTTGTTGCTTTTTATAGAATGCTGCTGCGGTTTAATTTTGCAGCAACTTGTTGACGGTAGGCTGAGTCATTATCGTACCGGGGGTCTTTCATAGCTGAAGTCAATTCAGCAAGAGAGGCAAAACCACCAGTAGAAATTGAAGCCTCGCCAGTCACCAAATTAGGTTCAACCCCAACATTGTTGGAGAACCTTGAGTGTAGCCCCTCAACAGCAAGCATTATCTGATCGGTGTCACCAGAGTTAACTTGTTGGTTGAAGGCATTTATCTCACCACCTGAGAGATTCTGTTGCGCCCATAGAACCATTTCTGTGTAGTTCTCTGGGCTTCCTGTTATGGAGAAAGCTTGATCTTGGACATGGTCTCTTATCGACTCTTGCCCAGCTATGTAGCTATCCACCATGTCACGACTGAGTCCTTTCTCTTCCCAAAGTCGTTCATAACTTTGTTCTGAAAGGTCACCATGTTCGATGTACTCTCTAGAGAAATCATCGTAGTACTCATCCGCTTGCAGGTCTTGGACAGGGAGATCATCTTCTGAGGGTTGGTAGTCCTCCTCATATTCTTCCTCGTCCGGGTTATGTAGTTTGTTTTCTAAAGAGTTGTAGGCTTTCGCCATATCTTCAGGGCTGTTAAACTTATCGGGTAACCATTCTGGTCTGTCATCAGTATGGGCGTTTTCTATGCCCTCTGCCTTTTCAAGCATTTCTTGGACATGCCCAGCGTCTTCGACAGCCTCATCTCCCTGATAAGTGCTTACTTCATCTGCCATTTAATTCTTCCTTGTGTTGGTTGATTATTCGCCTTTTTGTTTGGTCGTGTACTTCTTACCTTTCCAAGTGAACACCTTCAAACCTTTAGACCTAGCCTCTTTAAAGGCCTGTCCAAAAGACTTACTTTCTTTCTTTGGCTTACCTTTTGATGTCTCTTTCTCATGATCATCCGTCTGATTCAGTAAATCTTTTTTAATAGAAAGAGGGTTGTTGGTGTAGTCAGCTCTAGCATTTCTTATTGATTTTCTAGCTCCTGAACTACCTGCGTACTTGTGGAACTTTGTGCCAGAGAGAGGGTTAGTCACGCTCTTTTTAACCTTCACTTGAGACCCTGTAGCCTTCTCAGAAGTCTTATCGTTCACTCCAGCCTTTCCTGTCCCTGGTCCTAAGTCCCTGCGACCACCCATAGACATATCGCCAAGACCTCGCTGCCCTCTAGTCTTCTTGAGCTTGTCAGACGGGCTAGATTTACTTTTAGACTCCCCTGTGGATTTAGAGGTATTACTCCGATCTTTCTTCTGCGCTTCTCTTTTAGCAGCCTCTTTTCTTTTTATTACTGCCTGTAGTTTCTTACGCCTTTCTTCTGCTGCACTAGCCATTTTGTTGTCCTTGTCCCATCATTTGTTTCATCATTTTTTGCATGGATTCTGGGTCTTTGCCCATTCCCTCGCCCATTGACTTGACCATTACAGGTGCTGATTTCTCAATAGCACCACCCATAGTTTTCATCATCATTTGTTGCTGCTGTTGTTGTTCCATTTGAGCTTGCTGCTGTTGGATTTCCATCTGTAACTGCTCTTGAGATTTAATCAAGCCGTTAGTGTCGATACCCAATGAAGCACCAAGCCTGTCGATGTAGTCATCTAACATCAGATGTTTAGCTATCATCTCTGGGCCAAGAGGTTGCAACGACTGTATGAAGGTCATTAAGTTGTTAAGGTCATTACCCCGACCCAACGCTTCTATGCCAGTTACTACAGAAGGTTTCAAAGTGTCTTTAGGGAACTTGGGCATTTTGCCAGCCCGTTCCATTCGATCTAAAATCAACTTGACTAAAGGCATTTGGAACTCCATAGACAACACAGAGTAAACACCACCAAGGGCAGCCTCTAACTCTTTAGCTTGCATTCTGATCTCTTCCGCTGTAACCCTCTCAGCATTTCTAGTAACTGATGAAGAGAGCAAGAAGGCATAACCAAGTCGCTCTGTGATTACTTGTGCGGTATCTTGAGCGACTCGTAAATCAGCTTGCTTCTGAGTTTGTAGCGTTGTCACATCGTTAGCATCTCCCTGCACGATTCCACCGTTGGGAGCTTCTGCTAGGGTTTTAAGTCTTGTTGTACCATTAGGTCTAACAAGGAAAAGAACCTTGGCTGAAGCGGCAGAGCCTTCTACAATAGCTTGCGTAAGAGCCTCTAACGATTTCAAATCACCAATGAATTCCTCGCATAGCCCTCTGCCATAGTCTTCACCAGACATTGAGGTAAAACGCAAAGCTAACCAAGGGGATTTATCAACAGGGTATTCTCCTATTGAAGATGGGATTTTCAATCCTTTAACTTCTTGATGAACGTGGAACTTCTCACCAACCCTACACACATAAGTGAATAGGTCTAGGTTCTTGGCATCCTTGTATTGGGATTCACCCTCAACCATTGGTAGTAGCTCTAGAACCTCTTTAGGGAGCATTCTAGGGGAGACCGTCTCTTTGACAACAATCTCTAAAAGGTTTCCATCGGTGTCTCGTTTAACACAATAACGGTCTAGCCTAAACACCTTCATTTGCCCTTTTCTAGGCAGATGCACCAGAGCGTTTCCTGAAACAATCAGTTGCTTTAAAGCCTCAAAGACAGGCACTCGTATGGCTGAAGATTCTATCTCGGACATCGCTATACGTTCTAGCTTTGACATAGCCTCTTCGGCCTCTCCACGCTTACCCCCTAATTCTTCTAGATCGTGATCATCAATCGTCAATCTGAAGAAGGGGGAGTTTGGTGGGAGTAAAGCCATGAGTAGCTTTGATGCGAGGTTGTTAGTGCCTCTACTGCCTACTGATTGGTAGGGGGTGTTATAGACTGTTGAACCTGTGTGACCGTCTGGAGGCATCAACATGGGGATTGTGAGTTCTGCTGATTCTCTGGCTCTTTGAAGAAAGGTTTCCCTTGCGTTAATTAGTTGGGTATAGCGACCTTCAGCCTGTTTCGCTCCAGACTCTAGCCCATTTAGTTGATGCATGTTTCACCTTTCTATTTGGGGATGGCTAGGCCAGAACCTCCTGACCCTCCAACAGAGACGCCAGTAGTGGCTGGACCCTTATTGATAAGGGTTTTTCTACCGACTTTTGCTTTAGGATCAAGCTTCTTCTTGGGGTCTGTTTTTGACATGGTAGCGTCTGTTTTATCTACGCTTGCCGCAACAGCAGGTGGTGCTGGTGGGGGTGGGTATACGGTTTTAGAACACACAGTTCTATTCTCCTTTTTTTATTTTGGTATGCTCAGACCTGAGCCTTTTGAAGACCCGGTCATTGTGGAAGCACCGGGGTCTTTTCTTATTCTGTAGTTTGATTTGCCTAACCGTTTCTTTGCTAGGGCTGTCTTGTCTTTCTCGCTCGTACCCTTCCGTTTAATAACGGGGATTGAGTTTGAGTCTGGGGCGGCAGCGGATTTGGCTGCCTGTGGGGTGGGTGGTGGTCCAGCCCCTCCGCCTAAACACATAAGTTACTCCTCTTGGTCTACTAAACTTCTTATGTAGTTAATTATGATTTGTTTGCCCTGAAGAACCTTTAAATCCCCTAACGTAAGGTCTTGATTTAAAGGGACTTTATCTGGGAACTGCTCTTCCAAATGCTCCAGTAACCACAAAGGAACTGGAGATTTAATGTCACTATATAAAGCCAACTACCACCCCCAAGAACCCGACATTCCGTCAGCAGAGTAATCTGTCACCTTCCCCTCAAAGAAATTTTTAAGACTATCCCCAGAGAGGATATAATCTAGCCAAGGGATGGGGTTCTCTTTAATGCTCCAGTTCTTCTTCAACCCTAATTGGATCAACCGTCTATTGGCTATCCATCTTATATACTGCTTAACCTCGCCAGCTGTGAGACCCTCAACCGCACCCTCTGAGTATGTTAGGTCAATTACGGCATCTTCTAGCTTGACTGCCTCCCTGAACATCTTGTAAATGTCTTTTTTGAAGTCATCGGTTACCACTCTAGGATGTTCTTGACAGAAAGCTTTAAACAACATGGTCATACCCTGGACATGCATTGTCTCGTCTCGGATAGACCACTCAACAACCTCAGACATTCCTCGGAGCTTACCAACCCTCTGATAGTTCAATAGCATTATGAACGCTGAGAACAGGCTCATGCCTTCGTTGCAACAAGTCTGTGCTAGAGCTTTAGCTAGACCGTGTTGCGTGTGGACATCATTGTCTTGCATGAATTCAATCTTGTCCTTCATCTCCTTAAACTCTAAAAATTTAGAGTACTCTGTTTCGTGAAATCCCAAGGTGTCGTTGAGCAGGGCATACGCCCGTTGGTGAATGACTTCTCGGTTAGCAAATGACAACAACATGTGCCTGATTTCATTGTTCTTAAACTTTGGTATAAATAGGTCACAGTAGTTTGCTGCCACCTGCACATCCGACTGTGTAAAAAGCCTGAGTATTTGAGTTATGTGTGCCTTCTCTGTATCGGAGATGACTCCTGTATTCCATTGGTTTACATCTTCTTGGAGATTGCACTCCGACTCTAACCAATGTAGTTTCTCATGCTCTAAGGCTAGTTCAGCAGCCCACTCGTACTTGAACGGTCTATAAGATACAGACTCACTAATCAACCCTGACATGCCAAACACTCCTCTTCAAAATCTTTAAGAGCGTCTCGTTCTACTCTTATGGAAACCTTCTCGGCAGCCTTTGAAGACTCCGTTCTTAGGTAGTACAGGCCTTTCAAGCCCTTCTGCCACGCTCTCATGTGGACAGCATTAACATACGCTTTGTCGCTCCCTGAAGGGAAGAACAGGTTCACAGACTGGCCTTGGCAGATGTACTCCTGTCTAAACCCTGCGTGATCAACAACCCATCTCTGGTCTAGCTCAAATGCCGTCTTGAATACTTCCTTCTCATGCTCATCTAGAAAGTCCAAGTGCTGTACTGATCCATCAGCGTGTAGGATAGATTGCCACACCTCCTCTGTGTTCTTGCCACGATAGCGTAACAACTTGTCTAAATGTCTGTTCTTGATAAGGTGCGCTCCAGCCCTCGTCCTGTGGGTATAAGCGTTAGATTTAACAGGCTCTATTGATGGGGTTGACCCTGTAATAATACTGCTGTTTGCATTGGGAGCTACTGCGAGAAGGTGGGCATGTCTCATCCCTGTTCCTTCCATGTCATACGGGCATCCTCTGGCGTCTGCTAACTCTTTTGATGCTTGCACAGCCTCACTTTTAATATGGTTGAACATATACCTATTTAGTGATACAGCGGCAGAGCTTTCCCATGCTATGTTGTTTTTCTGCAAGAGGCCATGAAAACCCATAGCTCCTATACCAATACTGCGCTCTCTGAAGGCTGAATTACTAGCCCTTCGTAGCGTATCTGGAGCTTCCTCAATGAAGGCTGTCAGGACGTTATCTAGGAACTCAGTAAGGTCTCTCACCATCCTAGTTCCTTTCCACTCGGTGAAGTGTTCCAGGTTCACAGAGGACAGGCAACAAACAGCGGTTCTATCCTCGGAAGTGGGTAGGTGTATCTCGTTACACAGGTTGCTCCCCTTGATGCTAAGACCTTGTTTTTTAAGGCTTTCTGGCAAGGCTTCATTTGCTGTGTCGATGAAGTTGAGGTAAGGTTCGCCCGTCCTAAAGCGAGTTTCCAACAGACGCTCCCATAACTCTCTAGCAGGGATGGTTGCCCGGACCGTTCTATCGTTCGGGTCTAGTAATTCCCAATCTACTCCTTCCTTAACAGCCTCCATAAAGGCATTGGTGAGGTTCACAGCGTTGTGTAGGTTGAGGCACTTCCTGTTGGGGTCTCCACCAGAAGGCACACGCATGTTAACGAACTCTAAGATGTCAGGATGGTCAATATCCAAGTAGGCAGCATAAGAGCCTTTCCTTGTCACCCCCTGCCTGTAAGCGTTCATGTCTGAATCTACTGTTTTCAAAAAGGGTATGAGGCCTGGTGATATCTGTGACACCGCTCTTACATCAGACCAATGCCCTCCAACACCACCACCTTTGACAGACAGCCACCGTAGCTCTGCGCTATGGTCTATGAGTCCTTCTAAGGAGTCAGGAACATAGGTCAGGAAGCAAGATATGGGTAATCCTTTATGGTCTCTCCCTTGCTCTGGGGCGTTAGAGAGGATAGGGGAGGAGAACATGAACCAACCCTTGGATACATAGTCATAAATCCTCTGAGCGAGTCCCATATCGCCACCACAGTAGGCAATAGAAGCTCTAGCAAAAGCCTTCTGTGGGCTGTCTTCATTACCTTTTTGGTAGTAACCTACAAGTAACATCTTGGCTTGCTCAGACAACAACGCATCTCTTCCTACATCAATCCTTATACCGTTGAAGTCCTCATACATCTTTAGTGCCTCCAAAGACGATCATTTTAACTTCCTCTATTAGGTGCTTCAAATAAACCTCTGCTTTCAATAAATCTTCTAGTTGCTCTAGATCGGTCACACCCTTGTAAGGCCATCGGGTGACGTATTTCACAATGTTACCCTCTCGATAATCTAACTTGTTCGCAACAATATAAGTAAGAGGCTCTATGCCACCTTGAGTATAATGCGAGGGTGAATTTATGCGGTCTTCGGTATCCATAATCTTACTGCTCCTGTTTTAAAATCAAATTCACCATCCTGTAGAATTCTAGCTAGTCTTGCATTCTCTACAGCATCGGCATGGGTCTTACCTTTCTTTTCATATGTTGCTAAAACGACCTCCCACATCTCGTCTAGTTTTGTTAAACCAGCCATCAATTTTAAAGCCGTCTTGATACCTACCGTTGGGCATCCGGGGTAATTATCTGCACTATCTCCAACTAACGTCTGGCACATCCAGTTCTTGTGAGCCTGTTCAGGAGAGGTGAAGTGGAGTTCTCCTTTTGCAAAGAGAAAACCAGGGATAGTGAACATATCCTTGTCATCACTCAACATAACCGTTTCTGTTGGGTATTTGGTGTGCATTAATCCTAGCAAATCATCAGCTTCTAATGTGGCTGTCTCATGGGTTATGTAAGACTCTTTTACTTTGTTGATGATTGGTCTCAGGCCTATCGGTTTACGGGCAGTCCTGTTAGCTTTGTAGGTATCACTAATAGTCTTTCTGAAGTTTGCTTTGGGATCGCTGAAACATACTTCTATAGTGTCTGCCCCCACTTTGTCTCTAACACCATTGCAGTAATCTTGAAAAGCGACATAGCCTTCTTGAGCATCAACGTGGACAGTCCACAGGTCATCTCCCCAATTGATGGAGGTTTCCAAAGAGGCTGCTATCCTATAGACAACAAGGTCACCGTCTACTAGTAGTCTAGTCATCGAGCAACTCCTCTAGTTCTTCAGGGAAGATAGAGGGCATCTCATCATTAAGAATCTTGAAGCACTCGTATGCAACTTGTCTATGCTCTGTTTGAGAGCCTTTCTTCATACGCTCTTGGACATAGTGAAGCCACGACCTTACGGTGCCAGCCATGATCACGGTGGTTGGTGTCATGCCTTCAGGTAGGACGGCTCTGGCAACCTCTAAAGCAATGCCTTGATCTATGGCTGCCTCGTATGCTTTAGCTGCATGGTAGTGAACACCTTTTTGGGTTTCTAGCCAGTTTGTGTCCTTGGCAGTACCTGTATCATCTATAGAGTTCTGTCTATTGATCGGGTCTTTCAGGCGTGATGATCTGAAGTATGGGTCATCAGGTGCTTTGGCATATCTTTGGCTGTACTCCTGAAATGAGAAGCTTCTGTGCCTGATGATTTGGTGAGCCACATCTCTTGTGGTCTTGACCTCAATCTGTACTGAAGCCATCTCAAAAGGTGACCAGTGGTTGTGTTTGATCAAATAGGCAATGAGCTTCTTTGATGTCTCTTTGTTGAATTGATTAGCCGGGTTTGAGACCCTTGCCGAATAGACAATCATTTCCTCTGCGGTGGTTATCCCATGAGGGAATATCTCTGATGAGGGCTGTGTGATTCCTATCAATCTTGCTGTATGCATATCTTCTCCTAAAATAATAAACTGACCGCTTCTATTGCGGTTTTCTGTGGTATTTTGAACCACTCTCTTTTTTTACACATGTTTCTGTCCTTAACTGCCTTCCTCCCCACCAAATATCGTAAAGCCCTTTCGGCAACCAACAGGTCTTTTTTGGGTACTTCTTTTGACCATATGATTTCTATTGCCTTAGAGGGAGATGCGCTGTTGTAACCCGTCAGCCTCTTTTGCATGTTTACAGTTCTACCGATCTTCACATACCCCTCCTCCTTGGTATTGATTGCTAAATAAATCAAATTAGTGGGTCTCTTTCCATGAGTTTCCAATGTTGTATTCCCCTGTCATGTGAGGCATTCCAAAGAGGTCTCCTGACTTCTCAATACACTCGACAGCAATCTTACCAACACGCTCTGCTACTGATGGTTTACATAAAATTTGCAACTCATCGTGAACATATGCGACTTGGGTATACTGTCCGTGTAACCCCTGGTTTTTCAATTCCTCATTAAATAGAACAACCCAGTTTTTAGCTATGACTGCACCACAGCTTTGCAACAATAGGTTGAGTGCTTTGCGAGGCTCACGGCACGTTAAAACACGACCATCAACCCCACGAATCCATCCTTTCTTTGCCGACTTCTCAACCCTGTCAATTAGTGCTTGTAGTTTCGGAAGTCCCTTCATAAACCTAGCCCTTATCTTCTTACCATCCTTAGTGTCTTTGCTGCCAATCAAGGACGCCAGTAGGCCGTCACCACACCCATAAACTAAAGCAAAGATGAAGGTCTTCGCCACAGCCCTTGTAGGAAGCCCTGCAAGCTCTTGGTTAAGTGAGTGTACGTCTCCTGTCATGATTGTTTGCTGATAGTCATCGTCCTTCATATAACGTGAAAGACAACGTAATTCAAGAGAGCTGATGTCAATCCCCACCATTTTCAAGCCACTTGGTGCGTAGAACAAATCCCTAAACTCTTCCCCGAAAGGTGTCCCCGGAGCAGGTATTTGTTGGAGGTTCGGGTTGCTTGCTGTAGTACGTCCTGAGACAGCCCCTAGTGTGTCCACACGCCCGTGAATCTTTCCCTCCTTGACTAGCTTCAGGTATCCATAACGACCCTCCTGTAGCATCCCTAGACGCTTCTGAAGCATCAAGAACTCGGTTAGGATTTTTGCCTCTTTGATCTCAATACCTTTTAAGATAGACTCGTCAACCTTTGGCTTCCCTGTGGTTGTGAACTCTGTAGGCTTCCACCCAAGACCTTGAAGCCGATCAGCTATCTGATCTCTAGAAGACGGGTTAAACGGTATCACCTTCGTTTTTGTTTTCATTTCTATAACGGTAGGTGGTAGGGTGTCTTGTAAAGCCTTCTTCAACTCCATCGATCTCGATTTAAGGCTGCCATACAGAGCTTCTGCTTTCTCTACGTTGAAGGGGAATCCGTCTCTCTGTTGCTGTGTCATGATTAGAGCAAACTTATGCTCCATCTCAACAGGCCTCTGATCCATTCTATCAACGTCTAAATGAGCGCAGAGCTTGGTGGTCACCCTTACATCATTCATGCAGTATTCGAGCATCTCTGTTGAGAATTCCTCCCAATCTGTAGACTCGTTAAAGTCTCCTTTGAGCATCCCTAGACGCACACCCCAAGCTTTTAAGGAGTGTGACCCCGTTAGAGTTTTAGGCGTAGGTCTCCACTCGCTAGATTTCTTAACCTCATGAATCCAAAGGTCACCATATTTAAGCTTGCTGACTAGTAATGTATCTACAATGTTTACGCTATCGTAAGAAAATCCATGCAGTCTTTTAAGGATGGGTAGGTCGAAACCAATGATGTTATGACCGATCAAAGTGTCTGCCTCTCTAAGACGCTCTAAAGCAGTATCAATTTCTTCTGGACCATAACCAGCAACAATCACATTCTCCCCATCCCACGCACCAACGGCAATGCAATGGACTTTTGTGGCATCTATTCCATCGGTCTCAATATCTATTACTAGTTTAGAAGTCATCTGAGAACCCTCCTGTGGTATCTTCTTTTAAACGGGCTGTTTCGATGTTGTAGTTTAGGTGACAGGCGAACCCTGTCTCCCCGGAATAGCGGTTCTTCAGTACTCTTATTTCTGAGATGTGAGGGGTATCTCCCTGCTGATCTCTAGATAGGGATATAAGGCTGTCGCTTAGTTGTGCTACAGCAGCCGACCCCCTGACAGCAGACAGGGTAGGTTGCATCCCGTCTTCATAGCCTTTATCCCCACCACCCATAGGTCTTCGTAAGTGATTAACAAGGATCATCCCACAACCAACCTCTTGTGTGACTGTCCGTAATGCTGTCATGGTGTTGTCAATGTTACGTCTCTCATCGCCCCCTGACTGGCCTGATACCACAATAGATAAGTGGTCGAGGATGATGAAATCGCACTCTTCAGCAACCACCATATACTTGATGCGCTCAATTAAATTCTCTGTGTCTGTTGACCCCCAATGGTCGTATAGCATTATGTTGTTATCTTTGACCGTCTCTGCGAAAAACTTAGTCAGCTTCTCATCTGAATGATCACCTAGATGGAGAGGTTCATTTGCTTCAATGGACATAAAGCCCAACATGCTTCTGCTCGGTGTTTCCTCTAAAGCGATATATCCTATCTTCAGATTCTGTTGCATTAAATGATGGGCAATCTCTCTGCACACTTGGGACTTGCCAGAACCTGTACCAGCGACAATGGTCAATACTTCGTTTTTGCGAATGCCGTGGAGAATCTGATTAAGACCCTGCCACGGCAACTCAAAAGAAGCATCCTTGCCATAAGAGAGAATGTCTCCCAACAATTCATTCCCTCTAACAATCCCATCAGGACGGAAGGTATCTGCATTCCATGCTGCCTTCACCCACTCAGCCCCTCTATTAGCTACCAACATTTCATTGGCATCTTTCAAAGGAAGCTTGCATATTTTTGCCTTACTCCCAAACAGGGCAGCACATTCTACTGCTGCTTTCTGTCCGGGTTCATCCATGTCAAAGCAAATTACAATGCTCTCAAACTTATTTACCCATTCAAAATTACGTTGAAGCGCAGCCTTTGCCGATTGTGAGCCGTTTGGTACGGACACAACAGGGTAGGGCTTATGATCGTTGATTTGAGCGACACTAATTGCATCGATCTCTCCTTCAACAATTGTAAGCCTCTTTGGGCTATCGCCAACATTCCACAGCCATTGACCGTAGAGTGGGGCTTTTTTAGTATCCCCTATCATCTTGAACTTTTTATCCTTCGCTCTGATCTTGGCACATACCCAAGTGCCATCAACATCATAGTAGTTTGCGACTTGTGTGGACTCTTCCACATTTACCCCATACTTCCAAATGCGACAACTCTCTTCCGTCAAAGCTCTAGAGGGCAATGCTTGGTATTGTAACCCTGATAGTTTCGTTTCCATTTCTTCTCCTATACGTTCTTCGTTAACAGTAGTACTCTCTTTTTTGACATTTGCATCGCAAACAAAACAATGGTAATTATCGGTGTATTCCGCATTCCCATCTGAGCTTCCGCAATTGTCACATCGAGTGTGCCTTAAAAATTCCCCCACCATGCCTCCACATTAAAAGATGGACATTCCTTGCTTGAAAACTTGTTATGCCCTACAACCTCCGCATCAGGATAGAGTTTAACGAGGTCTTGAACATGAGCTTCTAAAGCCTTCCATTGGAGTAGGGTGAAGTCTGCCTTACCATGCCTTCCCCCAATAACACACACACCATGAGATACGTCATTTTTACCCCTGACATGCGCTCCAACATCCTCGTACTCACGCCCCGTTTCTATGAGGCCGTTACGCTTTATGACAGAGTTATAGCCGATGGTTCTCCACCCTTTCTCCTTATGCCACTTGGTGATCTCTCTAGCCCCAATGTCCATGCCCGGAGGTGTGTCTGAGCAATGGATAATTATGTATTTAGTCTGTTTCCTCTTCGCCATTTACCGTCTCCATCCATGATTCTGGTATTGTTTTATCAGCGTACTTAAAGTTGTATTTCTCACACCATTCAGCACAGGTCATCTTACTGCCTTGAAGACCTGAAGCTGAACGTGTGAAAACAAACCTAATATCTAGACCAGGGTTTTGATCCCTCACCAATCGCATCTTCCGTTGATCCTCTTGGTAAAAGTAACCCTTAGTCTCGATTAGCATACCGTTGACCTCAAAGTCTGGGGTGTAGGTTTTCTCCACCACATAGCTCAACTTCTGTCCTTCATAGGTATACTTGATGTCACGCTTTTCTAAATCCTCCGCAACATCTTTTTCGAGACCTGATCTAAAAATCCCAAACCTCTTGCTCCGCCCCCCCAGCGTCCACTGGTGTCTTTTCTTTGGCACTTGTATCCTCTCCTTGGAATCCGTTGTCGTAGCTTTGGAAGTCTCCGCTTCCGTTACCATACTCGACAAGTTTAACGATTTGAATTGAACGCAATCTTAATGATACTGAGCAATTCCCTGACATTTCCCAAGGCACTAGCTCAAACCCAATTGCGATTTGTGACCCATTCCCAATCAGCTTGTCACCGATGTCAATTGGGGCTGGTCCTCTGTTGGCGTTACCTGTGTCGTAGATAACAATTTTAGGGAAGAATGAATCACCCCCATTTCTAGGCTTCACCTCATAACGCTGTTTAAATTTAAACACGACCTTGCCTGTATCTTCACCGTCTTCATCAAGAACAGCCTCATACGGTTTAGTGACCTTGAAGTTCTTCTTCGGTGCTTTAGCTTTAGCGATAACCAAAGCCTCTTCAACAGCAGCATCAATTGTTGCCTGAAGCCCTGTCGCTTCTTTTGCTTCTAAAATCAATGAAGCCTTGTAAGCTACAGGCTGAAAACGCTCATCAGGTTTGGTTGCCCATACCCACGTTGCTTCACCAACAGGTGTGGTTAATACTTCTTTAGCCATTTTTAATTCTCCTTCTAGTTAAAAAAATAGTCCGAATCTAGGACTTGGTTTAAATCGAAATTGCCCCGAACAGGCATTTCAGGTGTTGCATCTCCGAATAAGTAGAGTGCTTCTTCATAGACATCTCTCACAATATCTGTCTTGGTGTAAAGGTCTACGAAAGTCTTCTTAATGTTCTTTTTCATCACAGGCATGTCTGCTGCTCTGCAACCATATGAGTCATGTACAAAAGCCATCGGCATATGTGGGTCGTGTTTCAGGTTCTCTTCCACAGTTGCGTCCAAATGGGCTGTATCCATACTGTGGATAAAATTAGGACTTGCCCCCTGACGATTCCTCCGGGTACAGGATTTCTTAGGGTTTGGTTCAGACAAATTCACCTGAACAAATGACCCATCGATGGTGGTTCTGACTCTTTGGGTTGTCATATCTGTGTATCTTTGGCTCACGGTGAGTCCATTTGGAGGGGTCCAGGTGAATGGTAGGTTCTCTTTAGCATATAAGGCTGCTATCTTCTTAATCCACTCCATAAAGACGGCCTGTCCTGATAGTCGATCATTCATTGCAGCCCAAAGATGACCAGTCAGGAACATACTCATGCGTAAATCCTCCCTCATGAGCCACTCCGGGGGCTTCCCCTCATCTCTTTTGTCAGAAATGTACTCATCTATGTAGCGAGTACAGCTTTGTCTTGTTGAAGAGTAGCTTTTTGTCATCACAGGTCTCTTTGTGAGCTTCCTCACTAGAAATCCTGAATCTAACCAAGCTTTACATTTTTCTTTTTCCTCATCACTCTCTTTCAGAAGGGCTTCAACATCATCAGAGAGGTTTTGATAGAGGTCTTGAGGTATTTCTGAGGGTGATAGGTTGGTTGCTTTAGCCCCAACAGGGTCTCTCAAGATGGCACTCATGTGTTGAGTCCCATTAATTGACCCATCCACAGAGCAGATCAAGGAGGAGGCAAAGCCACGCCCAATCTTATGGTAATCTGCGTACTCAAAAGAGAATTGGAGCATTTCCCAAGGGGAATCTGCCTCCCTCCACCCTCTATTTTCGTAAGGATCGGCTGCCCACAGCAGAATATCTTCATGTATAAGTTCCATAGCCAACAATCGCTCTGAAAGTTGGATTTTATCTAACCCCCAACAGTTAGCACCGTGTAACAACAAGCATTTCTCTTGTTCATCCGTCTCAATCGGGGCAGGTTCTGCAAATTTCAACAGAGATTTGGCTACTTTTGTCGATTGGTACGTTAAGAATGGGGAAATAGGGTATAAACGACCCCTGAAATCACGGTTATGTGGAAAATAAATAGTCCTACCACTAAATCTCTCAGCCAATTGCAGGGTACGGATGAAGGCAACCTTTTTTGATAGCGATTTAGCGTTTTTATTGTGTATTTTTGCAGCTTCCCTAGACCATCCTCGCAATTCCTCACGCTGAGACGGGGTCATGTCTGCCTTTTTTATTGTTAGATCGGCAAAAGGAGAGATCGGGACTTCAATTAAGTCTTTTTGTGGTAGACCACCATCCCCCCACCCTGATGCCCACGCTGTTTGAACAACTTCAAGCACCCTGGTGTCAATGGTGTAGCCTGTTTCTTGGAGTGCGTTGGTTGTTTTATAGACTTGTGGCATCTCCTCCCACGAAACATCTTCTAGATAATTCTTTCCTGTTGCCTTAATGAGCGGAATATCATGGTAATTTTCAGAGAGATACCCACCCCCTGTCAAAGCACTCCACTTTTTAGGTGGGTGTACCATTGGCATGAGTACAGGAGAGAGGCATTCGCCAGCTTCATGGGCTTTTTGTATCCAATCTAACGTGTCTTGTGTCGCTACTATGCTCCACACTCGTTTTTTATTAGAGGTTGGGACTTTGGTTATCTGCACCAACCCTGTCTTTGAGATGATAACGGAAAGTATTTTAGAGCCAATCAGGTAACGGTCTCGTTTTGACCAACTGTCATGCTCAATTCCATACTTCATTTTGGCCTTATGGTGTAGGGCTACACGCCTGACGGTTCTATTCGTTGTTCTCTCCGTGACTTCATCTAAAGTAATTTTGAAATCTTGTGGGTGTAGTGCTTTAAACTTTGAATACCGAACTTCATCCTCAATTAAAGACCCAATCAACACACATGATGTGCCTAATGCTGACCGTTTTGAGACAGCATCGATGACACTTTTCAACGCTAGACAAGCTGCTAGTTTTGGAGACACAAGCTCTAATTTAGTAGCTATTTTCCCTAATGTTTTACCTTTACCGCTCCTAACTTCTGCAACCCAATCTTCAATGCCTCTACCAACGCTATGGATGCTGTGATTGATAAGAGTGCGACCGTAACCACTATTGCTCTCACTATCAGAAACAAGAGAGTTATTGATGCTCTTCCAATATCGATCAATACCTTGCTGGTAACCCTCATGCTCTTGAGCCAATTGCTCTTCATATAATTCCCTCATCTACGCCACTCCGTACAAGTAACGCCAATCCAGTTACGAATGCGTAACAATATGCTTCTGCTGTGAAACACGCTGAGAGGCCATATATAACATACGCTTGAGGGTTTGATCCGATAGGGTAAGAGAAACAGATCGGATTTTGAATCCAACGTGTCTACCTGTTTCACCACCCCGGCGTAGCTATATCTGGTTTCTGAGCTATTCATAAACTCCATTATACACAAAAATTCCCTCCATAACGCCACTTTTAAATTCAACCGGATTTCAGTCCAGTTGCCTAGCATAGTCATGATAATTCGATGTACTCAGGTAAGCGTAACGCATTGTCACACTAATATCTGAGTGGTTTGCCATTCTGCTTATAGCTTCAATTGGTGTGCCTTTCTGCACATGCCATGAACAGAAGCAATGCCTTAAATCATGCCACCTCATCTCAATACCTTCAATTACACACACCTTCTTGAATAGGTAGGTGAGCTTGTGTTTGTTGAAAGGAAAGAGCTTGCCTGGTTTTTCCAATTCTTTTAAACGTCTCTCTACGACAGTCACAACTCTCTTAGGCATTGGTGCTTTGTGTAGCTTTCCATTCTTGGTGTTGACGATAACAAGTTCCTTACTATCAGAATCTACAAAGTTCTCCGACCAATCGGGAGATTCACTCACCAATCCTAAAAGCTCTCCCTGTCGTAGACCTGTTCTACAAGCAATAACAATAGCATCAGCAATATCGTAATACCCAAGCATCTCCGCTCTCAGGATCAAACGATCAATGTCCTCTTCAGGCACAAATCGAGGTCTAGTGCTTGTATCACTCAGGCGATCTAATGAAGGAAGGTTTTGAATTGCTCCTAGTTTCACGGCATGTTTCAACGCCATACTCAAAGCAGATATCTTCTTATTGATCGTGCTATTACTATTGGTTCTCGCCAAATAATCTTTAAAATTCTCAATGTCATCAGTAGTCACAGCGGCAACGGTCATGTCTTTCCCAAAGAAATCTATGCAACTTTGCGAATTAACCAATGCCGATTTCTCACATGGCTTACCCTTCCATTTAGCCTTCCACACCTTATCGAAAGCTATCTTCAAGGTCATTGTGCCTTTCGCTGTCCTGCCCTCAGTTACAGCAACGCCTCTTTTGACATTCAGCTTTGTTTCAAGTTCCCACGCCTCGGCTTCAATTTTTTCTGAAAAGTTCTTTCGGTATCTTTTTCCTCCCGGACCCGTAACATAAGCTTGCCATGAGCTACCAACCATACGCACACTCACGCTATCATCTCCACCAACCTGTCTCTGAGCTTCTTTCCTTTGGTAGTTAACTCTACAATCTTTTTAATTCTACACATCGGGTCTTCGTAAGCCGTCACCAATCCCAGGCCAGGCCGTAAAGCCCTGACATGACCCTGGTTTAATATTGTTATGTTCCTAGATGCAGTCGCAGTTGTTGAGCCTAGCATCTCACCAATGGTGTTCACATTCAATCCCTGATCATCATCCTTCTCTCTCAAAGCGATATAGAAGAAGGTGAGTAGGGTTTGAACCTCCAACCCCTGACTTCCTCCTATATCCTTAAAAGTTTCTAGAATATTAATAAGGGTTTTCAGCCCTTTTCTTGTCTCGCTGTTCACTTAAATTCTCCTTCTCTATCGATACTAAAACAGACACACCTAGCCAAAAAAAGTAATGGTTTCTAGATGTTATGCTCTCGTCAACTATCACACACGGTAGTATATCTCTAAAACGTGTCAGTTCAATAAAAATACTACCCGTTCCTATTCTGTTCAAATACATCCCAAACTCCCTAATCAGTAGAAAATATCCTTTAAAATAAGCATTGGGTATATTAACAAGAAGGCTAACGCAGCAGTCCAACCCAATAAATCAACTATCAGCTTCATACACCCCCCTCGTAACGGATGCCACCCCGTAACAACTTCAACATATTAGTTAATGTTTCTTCCGCTGTCCAGAGCCAAGAAGAAGATTCCGTGTTGTATATATAGTTGGCAGCCTTTGCCTCAACTATCTCCTGTAATCTCTCAGGAGGTATCTCAAACCGTAAATCAAAGTCACCATCAAGGTAAGGTCTTTGGGCATAAGAGCAATAACCCTTACCGTTCAGTTTAAACACCCAACCATCCATCAGGTCGAGAGATGATCCATGAGAGGGTACTACCCTCTTCGATACCCACATCCCTCGCTTTTCAGCATACTCATCAACTAATGGTTTAGCTTGGTTCAGGTCATCGATCAAGGTTTTCAACTCCTTCCGCAACCTACGGTATGATGCGTGTCCGTAGAAACCACCTGTCATTTGAACCCCTTGATCAAGTGTTCGATCACCTTAACCGTGAAAGAATTACCAATCATCTTGTACGCTCTCGTTTTTGATACGCTATCGCAATAACCGTCAGGATATGTTTGTAAGCGTAGGCATTCGGTTACTGTTAGTTTTCTATAGTACATGTCATCAAGCACAACATTGTTATCTTTCTCAACAGTCGTTAGGGCATTAGTCTTACCACCATCACGAATCTCTAACCGCTGTTCTGTTTTACCTGAATTTCCTGAGACATATCTGCCACGCCATGCCCCACAGGTTATCTTAGGCTCACGGTTACCACCCGTCATTGCATTGATTGTGGGTGCTTTGCCTGATGGATCGTACACTCTCTTGAGCGACTCATGTCCATTCAGGTCATTAGCATCGGCAACATGCTTACATAAGGCAGAGGATGAAGGCTTGGTTTTCCTCTTGGTTGCTGTGCCTATCATCGTCCGTTGTTTTCTTTCGATAGAATTCCAATAGACAGCACCCTCATAAGAGGCTGTCAGGGCAAATGACTTGTTCTGTTTTGTGGTCATTTCATCCGTAGCAAAAGCATCATCATCTAAAATATCTGCTAACACCAAACCTTCATCTTCGGGTAGTTCCTGCTGCGGTATGTTAGTCCAATAAAGTCGCTGTCTATTCTGTGCTGAGACCAATGCCGAATTTATAGCTATAGGCTTAACCCCCAAGGTATCAGAGATAATGTCTTGAGCAAATTGAGCCATTTTGACATTTTCCAGGAGGAAGTGACAACCTGGATTTATCTCCATCGCCTCTTTCACTATCCTTGCATACTCCCAAAATAACTTACTCCTAGGATCATCAAAATTAGTAGCTGATCCTGAAGCCCTTGAGAATCCTTGGCACGGTGAACCACCCACAATAAGGTCAAGCTGCGGTAAGTGTTTAGCAGAAAGCCTTGTCATATCTCCAACATGCTTAACCTCGACATGCCTGTCCATCACGACTTTTATCGGGTACGGATCTATCTCACTAGCGTAACCATTGAAACGAATTCCGCTGTTCTTCAAGGCTTGCCAAACCCCACCCATACCATCACACAACGATAAAACATTTATGGGTTTTTTGGTTGTTTTAACCTGATCCCAAAGGCGTAAGTCAATAGGCTTGCTTTTTACTACAGGTGTCACTCTATCTTCTCTATACATTTAATGTCTCCTTCTATTTTGTTTTTCGGGTACAACACTCACTTGTGAATTTTCGTACATGACTGCAAATCTAATTTTCTCTCCCATCCTCTGTTTGAGGAAATCAGAGTATTCTTCGGCTTCAGGTTTTGATCCAAATCGGAACGCTGAGACCCATTTACCTTCATGGAAGGTTTGAATGATCCAACATCGTATCTTTACGTTATTGATCATCTTGGGTCACAACCCATCCTCAGAGCATAGGTCATTAGTTCTTGAGCCGTCTCATGAGGTACTTCAATTTGCGTGATGCCGTCTTTGTCTTTGAGTTGATAAATTAGCACTCCCTCACTATCAGATTTACTATCAGGTTTTTTTCTGAAAAGATGACCTCGCCAATCTAGAGCCTCTCCCAAAATATAGGCTCTAGTTTTTTCATTCACACCCCAAGACGGATGCACATGTGCTGAAAATTCATGTGCTAGTCTTGATGCTTTTTTACTAACTACTTCCATATTTCTCCTTCCATAGTTTTGTTATTTTTTCTAATGTTTCGTGATCAACGCCCAAGTATCTGAAAAACCTTTGCATCTCTTCTTCATCAGCACCTGCGAATTTAAGCCACCCCTCTAGTTCATTGCCGATGAAGCACTCCTTGTCCATATCGGACATGGCGTATACCACCATCTTCGCAATGTTAGAGTCAGTATCATCGTTATCTAACTCCAAACAGTCAGGACATATGTAGCCCTTGTACATAGGTGAATCGGCATCCTCTTGATGATCGGCAGGTACTCTGTTGACGAATAAGCCTGTACCAAAACCTGTATCTCTTTTGCAATGGACACAACCATCGCCTAAATCTATTGTCTTCATCTTAATCTCCTTCTACATAAAAGCTAAACGTGTTGATGTTTCTA
>ENA-ORXI01000576-ORXI01000576.1-sediment-metagenome-genome-assembly--contig:-NODE-576-length-30526-cov-8.110644_pt1 | contig 30526 bp, 19 predicted proteins | sample MGYA00237861_ERZ511468 | MGnify/ENA primary metagenome ERZ511468 (study PRJEB26299, sample SAMN06266213) | sediment metagenome | isolation source: Hudson Canyon methane seep mesocosm | place: USA:Hudson... | reverse complement strand
GCCTCAGTGGATGATGCGAGAAATAAGCTAAAATATGATTTATATTATGTAAAAAACCACAGTTTCTTTATTGATATACTTATAGTAATTCAAACTGTTGAAGTTGTGTTGTTGGGCAAAGGCGTGCATTAGTATCCAAACAGGTCTAATTAATTGTAAATTTTAATAAGTTAAAATATTAAGGCAAAATTATGAAATTAAAAGTGCTATTAGGTGTTGTTGCTGCATTGGGGTTTTCTGCTTGTACCACGACTAATGTAGTTACAGAACGTCCTGTAGAGACAAGTATTGGAGTATTAGACGAGTATTTACTAGGCGTGGGGGATGTTGTTCAGATAAATGTATGGCGGAATTCAGATTTATCTGTAACCGTTACGGTGAGACCTGATGGGAAAATTTCAGCACCTTTAGCTGGAGATATTAAAGTCGATGGTAAATCAACTCAAGACTTGTCTACTGAAATTGAAGAAAAATTAAGTACCTTTATCCGAAATCCAAAGGTCACCGTGATTGTAACAAACCCAACTAGTGCTGAGTTTATTCATCGTATTCGTGTAACGGGGGCTGTTGCAGCACAGCGTTCAATTCCATACAGAAAAGGAATTACTGTTTTAGATGTGATACTTGAAGCCGGTGGTGTATCGGCGTTTGCCAATGCCGATGAGTCTAAACTGTATCGCCAGACTAAAGAAGGGGCAAAAGTTTACCCGGTTTTTCTAAATGATATTTTGGAAAAAGGTATTTTGGATTCAAACTATACGTTATTCCCTCAAGATATTATTACTGTTCCAGAAAGAGGGTTTTAAGGTCGTATGAATTTTACCCTAATAATACAGTATGTAACCGTTGTCCTTAGGGAGATATGGCTGCACAAGTTTTTGTGTTTGTTTGGTTTTGCTTTGGTTAGTTTTTTCATATTGGGTGTAGGAGTGTTTTGGCCCTCTAAATTTGAGACTTCAGCTACTATTTACGCAGATAATCAGAATATATTAAAGCCTTTGTTACAAAGACAAGCAGCCCAGTCTAGTGTACAAGATCAGACGAAGGTTGTAAGAGATATGATGCACTCTCCTCGTATGCTAAATAAAGTAATTGAGCAGGTGTTTGATGTTGATTCATTCGAATCTGCTGAAGAAAAAGAAGCATTTGTTAATAATCTCCGAGGAAAAATTAAAGTTAAACCTTTGGGTGCTGGGTATATTAAGATCAGCTATTCAGATAAAACTTCTGGTAATACCTATGCTGTGATTAATTCGGTCGTTGATGTCTTTATTAAAGCAAGTGCTGAAGAGCAAAAAATAGAAAGTCGGGAAGCTTTTCTATTTATTGATAACCAAGTAAAGCAATATAAAGATCAGTTAGTGTTAGCAGAAGAGCGCTTGAAGGAATTTCACTCTTTTAACCTAGATGGACGTGATGCTGATGTGGATGCAAGTATTAGCCGTTTAAGAGGTCAGATTGAAGATTTAAAAATTAGTTTGGATGAAGACCGAACTATGATCGGGTCTCTGAAAAAGCAATTAGATGATGAGTCTGAATACTCGGGTAAGAAATTTAAAGCGGATGTATATACAGACCGTTTGGAGAAGTTGGAAAATAATAAAAGTGCTCTGCTAATGAATTATACTGAAGACTATCCTGATGTAGTAAGTTTGACATACCAGATTGAAGATATTAAAAATGCTATTCGTGAATCTGCTGAAGAGAAGAAAGAGCAGTCTGGAGAGCAGGCGGGGAGTAGCGGTTCTGAGGAAAATATATTAAACCCTCTATATCAGGAGCTTCGAAGTCGCCTTTCCCAGGTACAAAGAGATCTAAAAGCAAAAGAAAAGAGATTGAATGCACTTGAAGATTTAAAAACTAAAGAATTTAAACGTCGTAAACGCATTGCTGAGCGTGGTGCAGAGAAGGCTGAATTAACTAGAGATTATACTGTCACAAAGCGTATTTATGAGGATATGTTGGAGCGAAAAGAAAAAGCTCGACTGTCTATGACCTTGAATGTTGAGGGGCAAGGCGTTACTTATCGTATACAAGAGCCTGCTTTGCCACCTTTAAATCCAATTGGATTGCGCTTTCTTCATTTTGTTTTATTGGGGCCTTTCCTAGGGGTGTTTGCAGTTATTGGTTTGGTGGTGGTTTATGTCTTGCTTGATCAGCGGATTCGTTTTCCTGATACTTTACTTGGACTTGGTGTACCTACTTTAGCGGTTATCCCTCATGTTAAGACCCCGTTCACAAAGCGGGTTGTTCGCATGGATATGTTAATTTGTCTTTCTTTAGGTATTCTAATTATGTCTGCATATATCGGCTTGGCTTATGCTTCAAAGATGGGGTTTATATAGATGGATAACGCTGGTGAAGTAAAATCGCTATATAAATCACGCAATGAAAAAAAGGAGGAGGCGACTGCTAGTTCAGAAATTAATAAAATGGGGGAGGTAGACAGCTTCTCTGCAGAAGAGCTTGATCGGCTGAAAATTATTAGCGGTAGTATGCAGAACTCAAAAATATTAAACATATTTAGAGAGTTAAGAACTCAGCTATTAAAAGCAAACAAAAAAAATAACTTTGTTTGTTTGGTGACCTCTATATCAAATAATGGTGGAGGAAGTTATGTTGCTACCAACTTGGCATCCGTATTTGCGCTTGATAAAGCCAAAACTAGTATGTTAATTGATACAAACTTGTACGCTCCAAGTTTATCTAAGCTTGTAATTGGTGAAGCTAAGGCGGGTATTACAGATTATTTGGGTAATACATCTTTTAATATTAAGGATATTGTTTATGCGACAGGAATACCTCGTCTTCGGGTTATTCCTATTGGGAGTTATAGTGAAGGTGCTGCAGAGTACTTTTCTTCAGATAAAATGTTGCATTTCATCGATGAAATTCGCTCCAAATATTCTGATCGATATATTTTCATTGATTCACCTCCTATTACAGACTCGTCAGAAGCTAGGATTCTCACAGAGATAGCTGATGTTGTTATTTTAGTTGTTCCTCATGGGCGAGCAACTTATGAGCAGGTTGAGAATGCAATTGAAATAATAGGTAAAGATAAATTGTCAGGTTTAGTTTATAACAATTAGTGTACTTCTTATGAAACAGGTTTTTGTAATTAAAAAAGCGCTTACAACGAGTTTGTTTTTGCTGCTATTGTCAACGGATACCTTTGCCGCAAGGTTGACAGGAGTTATCTCTACAGATGCTGAATATAGTAATAATATAGGCCTTCAAAGCACTAAAAAAATAGATGATATCAAGCAAGCAGCAAATTTGAATATCGGCCTTAGAGAAGATAGAAAGCATTTTCAGGCTAATGCAGACTTTAATTTAAAGACTGAGCATTATTATAATGGGACCTTTTCAGACGAAACCTCACTGACAACCGGTTTTGGTTTATTTAATTTTGACTTGATAGAATCATTTTTAACTTGGAAGACTTCCTTTTCCCGTACTGAAGTTTTATCCGATAGCACCGATAGCGATACCCCTGATAACCGAGAGCAGCGTAATATCTTTAGTACTGGTCCATCGCTTCTATATAAGATATCACGAACTTCCAGCTTAGACTTGTCTGCAAAATATATTAATGTTGAAAACTCTGATGAGGGTGATTTTGATCCAGAGCATGTGAATGGTGACATAAATTATACATATAAACTAAATAGAGCTACCCGTATTGCTATTAATTCAAATTATAACAGTGTAATTGATGGTGATGGCGATGAAGAATATAAGCAGATTCAAATTGGTGCTGGTTTCTGGAGAGAGGTTGCTTACGGTATGCTTCAGTTTAATTATGGACGCACACGCTTAATGCCAGATCATGTAGAAAACACTGAAACTAATGTTTTTGATATTATTTTTTCTCGTAAGCAGTTGTTGTTACATGATATTAAAGTTCTATATAAACAAGATGTTACAAGTTCATCCATCGGTTTTATCGCTCCTACTCTAACGGAAGATGGTAAGATAATTATAGAGAATGGTAAGTTAGCCATAACTCATGGGTCGAAAAATTTTATTACTCGACGAAAACAATTTTCTTTTTCTGCTAACCGTTATATGTCTAATTATAACTATGTGGTAAATATTTTTTGGCAGCAGGATGAGTCATCTTCAGGCTTTTCCTTTCTTGATTCGAATGAGAGGTTAAGAGGAGGGAGTATCAGAGTTGAGCAACAAATTTCTCCGAGTTTTGTTACAGGTTTCGAGTATTCATTTCAATTGAAAAACTTTTCAAGTCGGCCTGATATTGGGAAAGATAAAACTAGTACCTATCGTTTTGATGCAAGTTATAGCATCACTACCGACTTTTCTATAAATAGTTTTGTTGGGTTTGATGCGCGATCCAATGCGCGGAATCAGGCCCGAGAGTATGAAGAGATTTCAACAGGGTTTGGTTTAAAGTGGAATCTATTTTAGTTAGTGATTTTTTATTGATTTTACAGGCCGTGCTGAATTTATATGGATAAACAAATATTAAATGCTATTTCAATTGATGTTGAAGACTATTTTCAGGTAAATGCGTTTTCAAATGACATCAATGTTAATGATTGGGATAACTATAAGTGTCGGGTTGTAAATAATACCGAAAAAATACTGGATCAATTTTCGAAAAGTGGCTATGTAGGGACCTTTTTTATTTTAGGTTGGGTTGCAGAGCGATTCCCTGATTTAGTTAAAAAAATTGATGCTGCTGGTCATGAGGTAGCTTCACATGGCTATAGTCATCAGCTAATTTACAAACAGTCAAAAGAAGTATTTAAAGAAGAAACAATTAAGTCTAAAAGTATTTTAGAGGATATTACCGGGAAAAAAGTTAGGGGTTATAGAGCTGCGAGTTACTCAATAACGGAGGGCTCCCTTTGGGCTTTTGATACTCTGATCGAGGCAGGTTTTGAGTATGACTCTAGTGTTTTTCCCGTTAGGCATGATGTTTATGGTATTCGTGATTTTCCTAAGGATCCACATCTATATACAGGGAGTGATTCTGGCTCCATTGTAGAGTTTCCAATCAGTACTTGTAATTTTTTTGGTTATGAGTTGCCTGTTGCAGGAGGGGGTTACTTTCGCCTATACCCTTACTGGTTTTCACGTTTTTGTTTGAATAGAATTAATCAGGCTGATCGTCCATTTGTTTTTTACTTGCATCCTTGGGAAGTTGACCCAACTCAGCCTACTGTTGAAAATATTAACTGGAAGTCAAAATTTAGGCATTATAATAATCTTGATAAATGTGAGTCTAGGCTTTCGAGCCTATTGAAGGATTTTAACTTTTCAAGTATAGAGAATGTTCTTGTAGGAAAAGGGCTATTGCAAGCATGATAAGTCTTGTTATTTCTGTGAAAGCTATTTGTATCACTGTTAAAAGTGACTAAGAGCAAAGGTTGGTCGCATTACAGTGTGTTCGATGATGGTCAAAGTGAAAGGTCAGCAGCGAAATTATTCTACATTATGTAAGATGCTTTGAAAGTGTACTTAATAAGAAACTACCTAGCTAGCCATCATTATAACGCTCTAATGAAAAATAGTTGATGTCTAGCTATGGTATAGCTCTGAAGGTTCTTAGTTTAAAGAGCGCTCCAGATTTCTCGCTTAATCTCAAGTAAGACTTCGTCATAAGGTTTATTAGCGTTAATTAAAATGATGTTCTTTTCATTACCCTTAATGGCGTTGACAGCATCTGCCTTTTTTATGTGCTCCTCTAGGGTTAGGTCTGTTTTGCGTCGTCTTAGCTCCTCAATTTCGACCTGTAGTATAAAAATTTTGTCTGGCTGGTTAAATGTCCGATAAATAATATTTTCTTTCTGAGAGAAGTATTTGGGTACGCCTTTGTGAATCTTTTGGAGCCTGGGACCATCCATGGGGGTGTTCATAGACTGGAATGCCTTCAGAGGAAATCTGTCGGTTAGAGCTATTTGGCCTTTGACTTGGTCTTTTAATGTAGAGTTTGAGACATTTGAGCGGACTCTGGCAACGTAAAGCCAAAAAAGTGCTTCGATTAGCTTTTTTGCATAAGGTAAATTTAGTTTAGAGCATGCTCTTGTTGCAAGTGAGAATGCTTTATTTGTTTTTGTTTTAGGGATACCGTAGTAATATTTATTGGTTGTTAATTTCCAGGATAGCCATTTAGCTATTTCCTTAGAAAGGGTTGATTTACCTGACCCATCGGCTCCTACAATTGAAAATATCTTCCCATCGCCAGTCAGGGTTTTTTTCTTCTGTTTTTTGAAGCGACTAACAAAAGGAAGTGCGTTGAGGTAGAACAGGGCATAATTAAAATATACGGATATCCCTGTTGCTCTTCGATATTGCTTCAAGGCTTTTAAGATGTAAATTTGTGAAGAAAGTATATGATTAAATTTTAAGGAGTTACTTGTTAGTCTATCGAAAAACTCAGTTAGGCGAGAAAACTCAAGGGGTAAGCCAGATTCAATAAGTAAGTTGTTGGCAGTGTCTAAATCACTGTTTTCGATAAGGTGTTTGAACTCTTGTTCTATAGCGGATGGAAATGCAGTATACATTTTTGTATGTGTATTTTTAATAAAATGTTTTAGTAGCGATACCATGTCTGTTTTAACATGTGCTCTGATGAATAGGAGTATTAACTCAATCTCTGGTCTTGGAATATAAATACCATCTTTCAGAATGAGATTGTCGAAAAAAAGCTTCTCCAGAGGTAACCAGTGATTCTTGATGTACTTTTGGCCCATTATCAAATTATAGTGGACGTGCAAGTGAGTAAAGCTGCCTGTTTTCTCATCGAAACCAATATAGTCTGATAGGCTAGGGAATTGTTTGTTAGGCGGGGATTGAATTTCTTTATATCCGAATTTGATTAGTGAAGCTTCAAAAGACGTCTTGTCGTCTATGTGAACTAACACATCTAAGTCTGTTTTGCCGTTAACTGCAGCATCAAGATGCTCATTGCTTTTCCAATGACAATATCGGATGTTTTGCTTGTTTAGGTAATCAAAATGATTGTGGCAGATATCTAACATGATGCTCCGGCTATTTTTAATGTTTAGTCTTTTCTTAAAAAGCTTATTCGGTTAGTTTTTCTTTCACTCTTTGAGTGAAAGGTTTAAATTCCTTTCTCTGCTTATTGGGTCATATGTATTACATGCATAGAATAGTTGGCATAAACTTATAGCTTCCTGCTATGTTTTGGTGGGGGAAAAATGATTGATTATTTGGGGGTAGACTTTGTTTAATAGGTCTTCTATCAATGCTATGGAGTTAGTATCCATTTTATTACTACTTGTTGACACTGCAATTACCATTGATAGCTTATTTTGAGTCACTATTTTCTTAAGTTCTAGAAGTTTTGCTAGCCTCCTGTCTGAGGTTTCTACCCCGCTGATATTATACCACATCCAGATTGTTCGCTCTCCTTGCGATGTGTTCGCACGAATTTTTTTGACATCGTTAAGTGTGCCTTTATGGATGGAGAGTTGGGTATCTTTAGGTGTAAATTCTGCCCAGTTATCATTTGTTATGGAATTGGTGAAATTTATGAGCTCTTGGCCCTGGGACTGTTCTTGGTACAGAGCATAAAAAATATCAACCGACAGAGCTCCATTTGTATATGTAGCCACTTGGCGTTGCTCAGCTCCTTTGTATATTGGGGCCCAGTCACTAATATTTAGTGCAGGTGTATTCCATTTTTGGACCGTTTCAAACTGAAATTCAGGTGTGGAGTCAACATTAGCTGATGCTAGTTGGTCTATGATAAGTTTAGGGGCTAGAAGAGCTAATAGAATTAATCCGCCAATGGTTTTATTTCTAGGAACTTTTGGTTGTTGTATTGAACTGCTTCGCTCATCTCTGACCTTCTTGGTAGGTGTGTTGGGGATCAAGCGATTGCAGAGGAAAAAATACAAGGCAAAAGCTATAGCGAAAACGTACCAACCTAAATTTACATGGGCCTTGACATAAGGGTGTTGCATATCAGTAACGTGGCCAGCCCAAATAACAATCATTACCCGAACCCAGTTAGTCACAATAGAGAGTGCAACCGCTAAAACTACAATAGTAATTTGTTGGTTGAATGATCTGAAGTTTAAGTGCGCAAAAATTAAGCCTAAGGAAAGGCCGGAAATGAAATAACGAAAGCCGCCACAACCTTCTTCGATCACAAAAACACCTTCAGGGATAGTAAGGTACATTTCGTCCTTGAAAACCGGAATGCCTAGAATATTTAGCGAAAGGTGTGCGACTTCTGCAGTAACGTTGGTTAATACTGGGGCGAATAGTTCCCATATTGGCGCTACCGTAATAAGAAGTGCCAATGGAATTGCGATTTTTGTGAGTATGGTTCTGCCCATGATTGCCCATAAAATCAATGGGATTATGAGCACAAACAATGTCTCCGCAATTATTTGCACATCAATGAAATTGAATAGGGGTAATAAAAATGTGGCGATAGTAAGTGGTATCAGTGCAAAAAAATCTGGATTTACAGGTAGCTTTTTTAGTTCTTTTCTTTGCTCAAAAATCAAATAAAGAATAGCAGGGAAAATTATCAGGCTATGGGCGTATTTTGATGTGTTTCTCCACCACTGAACTAAGGCGATGAGTATGTCACTGTATAGGTATAAAAAAGGTGTGATAGTCAAAAAACTTAAGGCAATTGCTATTTTCCAATGTGTAGTAATCTTTGTACTTATGTTATTCATGGAATAATTACTTAGTGTTTTAAAAAGCGAATTAACTGTTAAAGGGCTAGTGTAGTCTTGGGATTTTAACATGGAATTTAAGAAATGGTTAATTCTTGTGTTTAAAGTGTGGGCTATAATGACAATTGCTCATACTAAAGGTAAGGTAAGTTGATTGTCGGTAAAGGTTTTAAAAAAATAGGGCTATGGTGGTAAATTGAGAGTTGAGTTTTTAGGGTTGCCTGGTTCAGGCAAAACCACGATAAGGAAAGCGTTACTAGATAATTTAAAGCTCAATAATGCGCAAAAATATCTTACGACGGAAGAAGCTTATTACGAAATAATGAAGTCGTATGGAGACAAAATATATCGCTATATTTTATATATGCTTCCTAAAGATGTCGGTCTTAAATTTTCTGAGTGGATAAAAGGCAGGTCTTTATTTCAATTAGAAGCTCAAAACAACTTTTTGGCAGGACATGGTAAAGCTTTAAGTGCTTTTCTATCTTCGGGGGTATATGAAAGTATGTCCTTAAAAGATAAGCAAAATGTAATAGGCAGTTTTTTGGGAATGGGGTCCGTATGGCGTATGTTAGAAAGATCTTCGTTGTCCGATTTAATTATATTTTATGAGGAAGGTTTTGTTCAAAAGTCGTTTATGTTCGTAGATCATAGTTATTCCTATGATCAGAATAAAAATCAATTGGGGGAGTATTTCGAAAATATCCCTTTACCTGAAGTGGTGGTTCACGTTAAAACCGGTATCTCATTAAGTCATGAGCGGATGTTAGGGCGCCATGATGGGTTAACCAATCGTTTGAAAGGAGAAAACCAAGAAGTAATTGATAGGTTTCTAGGTCATTCAGAAGAGCATATTGAAAATGTTAAAAGAGAACTTGTGCGTTATGAGGGTTGCGAGGTGATTGAAATTGTGAATGAAGGGGAGTTGACAGATGTTGTCAGTAACCTTCTTATCAAAATGCATCCATATTTATAATACTAAAAAATAATTTAAGTGGAGTAGCTTGAATTCAAATTTCATGGAGAGGCAATTGTTTATATGAAACCAATGATACGTAGAGTAATGAATGCCTATGCATCTAGAGTAATGAATGCCTATGCATCTAGAGTAATGACATCGGATAAATTTCAGCAAAGAAATGGCGAAGTAGTTATTTTAATGTATCATGGCGTCGTTGATGTTCAGCCTATTTTGCCCGATTGGTGCATGCTCCAGAAGGAGCAATTTGAAAATCAAATAAAATATCTAAAACAGAATTTTAATGTAATTTCTTTGTCGGATGCTGTTGATGGTCTTCAACAGGGCACTATAACTGGTCCTACAGCAGTCATTACTTTTGATGATGGCTATCAAAATAATTATGATACGGCATACCCAATCCTAGCTAAATATCAGGCTCCTGCGACAATATTCCTAACAACCAAATTTATTGACTCTGATGAAACTATTTGGACTGGGGTTCTTCAGGATGCGTTTGGAAGGAGTAAAGTGAATACTTTGCGGTGGAGAGGAGAGGTTCTTGATTTAAGATCTGTGGAGAGTAAAAATAAATCGATGGCTTGGATCAAAGCTCAACTTAAAAAAGAAAACTTTACTATAATAGATAAAGAAGTGGCTGAGATTGTAAATGTTTTGAGTGGTGGTTTGGGTTTTCAACTCAAATCGACTTCCCCTTATCGGATGATGACTACGGACATGATTCGGCATATGGCTAAGTCAGAATTAATAGAGTTTGGAGCCCATACCCACAATCACCCCATTCTGTCAAAAAATACAAAATGCGTGCAAAAGAAGGAGATTGAAGAATCAATTTCGATTGTAAGTAATCTTATTGATAAACCCTGCGGAATGTTCGCTTACCCTAATGGAAGGCGAGTTGATTATTCTTCTGATTCTGTAGATATCCTAAACCAAACCAGTGTGTCGATAGCTTTGACGACACAGTTTGGATTATGTAAAAAGAGTACACCTTTATTGGAGTATAATCGATACGGCATAGGTAATGATTCGGACTTTGAAAGAGGTCTGTATAAAGCCTACGCAAAAAAATAAACAAATTTGAAGTGTCAAATTTGTTGAGAGCGTTGTTCTTTAAATTCTTGTGTAAACATCTAATATGTTTATGTGTTAACTAGTTCGGGAAAAATAAATGATAATTTTGACAGGTGCTAATCGTGATGTGCCTACCGGTGATGATGGTAGGGTTAGGGATGATATTAAATTCACATTTAGCTCCGTTATTCACAAAACTGTAAAAAAGGCAGAAGAGTTAGGGTATGTGGCAGAAGTTTATGATTTGGGTGCGCTTGGTTTTGGGCGCCGGTTTAGTGTTGGGGATGAAAGTTTTGCTAAGCTGGGTTTCTATGATAAAGAAGTAGTGAAGGGGTATAAATCTAAGTCCTTGTTTAAGCCTAAAATGGTGAAATCTTGCATAGAAGAGCATAAAGATTTTACTGTCTATTTAGATGGAGATGCTTTGCTTTGTGATGATATATCAGAGATTGATACTGATGATTATGATGTTGGTATAACTTTACGGCACTTAGCAGAGTTAGAGAGTGAATGGCATCAGGATCATTTTGATATTGCGAAATTTTCAAATGCAGGTGTTATTTTCTTCCGGGACACCTCAGGTACGAAGATTTTTCTAGATAGGTGGGATAAATTGACGGATGAAGTAGGTAATGACCAGATGGCATTGAATCAGCTTGCTTGTCCTAATTATTACCCTGAAGCGGGGTCTGTCATAACGATAGATGGTGTAAGGATAAAATACTTTCCCGGTACTCAATACAATTATTATTACTTTAAAGAAATATCGTCATCAGGTGTGAAAATTATGCACTTTAAAGGTGATGTTAGGCACCTGTATCCATTCGACTGGAAGACTAAAATATACTGCCGTTTCATTGTTATTGCGCGATCGATATTGAAAATATTTTCTTCTAAAAAGAATAAAGTTGATCAATAGATAGATTCTTATGACCTTCCCCCGTTAAAACGGACACGCAACTTATCAAGAAAATACTCTTCGTGTAACGTCAGAGAGTAAATGCTAATACCCGAAAGTAGTATCTTATAGCTTCTTTCGGGTATACATGCCTATTAACAATTTAGTGAGCTGGTTTTGATCAAGTTAACGTCAAATAAAGCCTTTGAATGTTAAATGAAGGACATTAAGGGGGTGTTGGTTTTGATTTATTTAGCGCCATTTTCTGTGTTAAGGAGTATAAGACGATAGAGATTGCTATTTGCCACCAGAAAAATTCGTAATAAACCCTTGAGTTCACAAGCCCCCCTAAAAGAATGCTAAAGAAAGATATATTTAAGGCAAAAGCTGTCGATTTCCAAAAGCGAAATTCATTTCCTAGTTTCGATAAAATTTTGAAGCTCTTGTAAAGAATGAAACAAGTATGCATGCACATGAGGAGCCAAATAATTAGTCCTATGACCCCTTGTTCGACAATTGTTTGGAGGTACGTGTTGTGTGCAGATCTTACTCCATAGGTGGCACCTGGGTGAAAAGTTAAAACATCGTCAGGCATATAAAATCGTGCAATTTTTTTAAAGTTATTTGGTCCTGCGCCAAATGGGTAGTCTTTAGTCATTTCAATGCCGTAGTCCCAGATTTCAGTCCTACCGCTTGATAAATGTTTAGCTTGAGATTCATCTTCTAATGCGGAACCAAAGCCTAGTAAAGTTGAAAACCTGTTGATATATGCTTCATCTGCTAAGTAGAGAACGGCGGGTAGAGCTGCGATGATCAGAACTAACATTCCGCGCCTCATTTTATTATCGGCAACTAATAATATGGCGTATAAAGAAGCGCCTACTAAAGCGACAGCAGCTCCTCGGCTATTACAAAGAATGAATGCATTGATGACAAAAGGTAAGGATAAAAAGCAAATTATTCTTTCATTTCGAGTGCCATTTATAAGAAATGAGACTAAGAAAGGAATGACAGCTGATAGTAGTAAGGCAAACTCGTTCGATTGATTTGCATCAGCAGAGCCTGAGCCTTCGAGTCTATTGTTTATTCTTTCACCATTTAAATAGGCATCAAATGATAGTTGAGCTACGAATAAAATGATGAAAAGAAGAAGTGAGCGTAATTGTTCGCTGGTCTTTAGTGTTTTAATTAAAATGTAGACAATTAAGCAGTAAGTGAAAAGAAAATATTGATATTTTAAGGCTTCACTTTGATTTGGCGCAAATATAAATGAAATGATTAGGCTTAGAAAAAAGAACAACAGCATCCATTTTGCGCTTTCGAATTTATGGTCTGAAGTTTTGTCTTTATGAATTAATACGGATGCTACTAGTACAGCTGATGTCAATAATGACCATCTGCTAAAAGGAAGTTTTGAGGCCCACCAGTTTAAGTGCGAAACAGGAGAGTTGAAGTAGATGTTCATGTAGGCTAGAAGCCCCCAGAAGGGGCCCCGGCTAAAGGCGAGTATGTAAGACGTGCAATTAAATAAGGTAAAAATTAATGCAGAAATCATTCGTTAAAATCTTGTAGTTTTACAAAATTGCAGGGTAAGGCTATTTTTAAATGGATTCAATTTCTAGCATCTCATCTGATCGTATCGCCCCATCCAGTTGAATACTTCTTAAGGCATATAATTTTTAGTCCTTGATTGAAGGTCATTTGCGCTGCAAAAGCAAGGACTATTCCGTAGATACCTAAATGCATACCACCAATTAGTGCTACGCTTAAGTACAAAATATTATTAAACAAAACTATATAAAAGCTATATTTTGCAAAGCCCGCAGCAATAAATAGGGAGTTTATTGGCGTGAGGAATAAATTAATGCAGTTTAATACCAGCAATAGATAAAACGCTGTCATTAGTGTTAAGTACTCAATACCAAAAAATGTCTCAATAATAAACTCAGAAACGATAAGGAAGACAATCATCGTTACAATGGAGACTGATAGTAATATCTTCATAATATTCTTAGTAACATTGACGGTGTCAGAAGTATTATCTTTACCGAGGAGTTTTGCATATTCTGGATATATGGCTTGATTTATTGGTGCGCCAAGTCTACCTATTATTCCAACGACTTCTTTGTATGCTTTGTAGACGCCTACTGAGTTCATGGACATGACTTGGTTAATGATTAAAATGTCTAGTTGACGGACAGGAATGCGCACAACTGTTCTTAAATTAGTCCACCATAAAAACTTCATTTGCTCTCGGTTAAGGTGGATTTTCGTATTCTTCCAATTTACAACTTGTTTTCTTTTTAGTAGGAGTAGGCTGTATACGATAAGGGAGGAGTTAATAAGAATATCGATAATAATATATGTTGCTGTAAATGCTATTGCTTCACCATCATAGTAGCTGATAACACTCATTGATATGAGCTTCAATACAGCCATAACAAATTGTATTTTAGCAATGATAGCAAATTTATTAAAAAGACGTGGTACGCCTATAGTAAAGGTTGTTAAAGTAAATGGAATAATAAAACTATATAAAAAAGCTAGTTCAATTAAAGAGCTATCCCACTCAAGTAATGCTCCAACTTCTTTTATCAATAATATGGCGAACGTAAACGCAATAAATGCACTGACTATATCTATAAGTAAGTTTGTTTTGATGGTTCTCGATAGTTGTTGTTCTTCATTTTTTTTTGTTCCAAATTTTATCAATGACTCCCATGTTTGGACGTTAAACAAATCATTCATTACGTGTACGTAAACTTGCGCTAGTGCAAAGTAGGCGAGTAGCTCGGGACCTAGTGAGCTTGCCATAATAGCGAAAGAAATAAACCCTAGTGCAGAGGACGCAAGGTTCCCGCTTAAGATGATACTTGAGTTTTTGATGATTTTATTTAGCAGCTGATCTTTAAAAATGGTGGAGCCTCTTCACTTTTCACTTGGCGGAGTTAGGGTTGATGTAAGTTTGAGTTATTTAATAAAATCTTTGTAGTTGTTCAAATAATGAGCGAGAACCAATATTCGCCACAAACTCTTTTCTTCACTGCCTTGATATCCGTTTTTAATCTGAGGGAATTTTTTATGTGTCGCCTCAAAATCTAGATAGTTATAAACAAAACTGCTTTTGTTTAATAGTATTGAAAATATATCTTTGGATTCTGATTCACGAAACCAGTTACTTAAAGGGTTTCCAAATCCTTGCTTGTCTCTATGAACAAACGCATCATCAAAATCCTGGGACAAAAGGTCTTTTAAGACGGATTTAGTTACATTATTCGATATGTTTACTTCATCAGGTATAGAGTAGGCCATCTCAGCTAATTTATGGTCCAAAAAAGGTGATCGTGCTTCTACACTATAGAACATTGAAAATCGATCTAGTTTGTAGAGCATGCGTCCAGGTAAAATTGTTTTGAGTTCTAAGTACTGGAGAGATTTTACAGTTGAGAGCTTTTTTTCGGAGATTTTTTTGCTTATTTTAGAGAAAACTCCAGCCTTATGAATGTTTTTTACTTGATGCTCTGGCTTTAAAATATCTGTAAAGGGGGAGCTTCTATTTAGGCTTGTATAATTGGAGATGGTGTCTCCGTCAAGAAGTTTTCTTAGGGATTTGAATTTCTCGGGTAATAGGCCTGTTTTCTCAAGCAGAGTGAGTGCTATTTTAGGTAGCACCAGCTTTTGAAGTGTTTTTATGAAAGCATCACGCTTGGGGTAGCTAACATATCTATCATAGCCTGCAAACATCTCATCACCGCCATCTCCTGTTAGGATTATCTTGTGATCTTTGGCAGCTTCTTTGAATAAGTCAAAGAGGGCAATGGATGAGGCTCCATCGAAGGGCTCATCAAAAACTTTTACGATTGACTCTATGTTGCTCATGTGGGAAGTATCGATATCAGAAAGTTTTAGGTTCTGATTATATCTTTCGGCTGCTTGTATTATGTATTCTTTCTCGCTTCGATTTGTATTTGGGAAGTCTGCGCCGTAGATATCAAATTGACTGGTGCTGGTTTCCGAAATGTTTTTAACGATAAGGGTCGAGTCAGTTCCTCCTGAAATAAAAGCACCAACTGAAACATCAGCTCTTAATCGGTACATTACCGATTCCTTCAAAGCTTCTTGTGTTAACTGAATTGCTTTTGCAGTGTTCTTGGATTTGTCGATCTTGGACTCAATGTCCCAGTATTCGTGTAGGTCTATGCTTTTTTTCTTTAAGTCGATGATGGCATAGGTAGCAGGGGGGAGTTTCTTTATGCCTTCAAAGATTGAGTGTGGGAAAGGAATATAGCCTAATAACAAATATAAATTAAGAGCCGTCGAACAGATATTGCGGGGTGACCCAAATTTGACTATAGGGGGTAATTCGGATGCAAAGGTGAAAGTGTCATTTGTTAGCTCATAATAAATGGTTTTTTGCCCAATACGATCTCTAGCGAGAAAAAGGTTGCTTTCCTCTTTGTCGTATACTGCAAATGCAAACATACCTCGGAATTTGTTAACGCATTCGGTGCCCCAAGTTATATATGCATTCAATAAAACTTCGGTGTCAGAATGATCCGTTTTGAACTGAATTCCAAGCGCTACTAACTCGTCTTTCAACTCAATATAGTTATAAATCTCGCCATTAAATGTTACTGAGTATCTCTTGCAATGGCTCTCCATGGGTTGAAATGCATTGTCATTTAAATCAACAATACTTAGGCGTCTATGGCCAATGAAGTAGTTGGATTTTGTTTTGTTAAAGTCTTCAGGTGTATGGTTGTGGTGGAGTGAATGTGTCTTCTCAGCGTAATTTCCGTATTCGAATCCGTACCCATCTGGACCCCTGTGCTCTAACATATTTAAGGCTTTAAGAGAATTATTTATGTTTAATTGGCCATTTAGGCAGTACTTTCCGTATATTCCACACATTTAAATCAATCCGAAGAAAAAGAGAATTAAAAATTTAACTTTGTATGCTAGTCATCTAATAGCTATTAGTTAGTGTTGTAGCATATATTTGTTGGTTAATAATTTGAGGTTTTATAAAATAGATTTGACCTTGGTTTAAAGTTCTAAAAACTCCAAAGATGGTGTTAAATTTCCAAGTTTTGTTGTGATCTAGGTACCAACTTAATAAAATGAAGAGGTTATTTAGTATCTTGGAAAGGAGTTTTGTCAAGTATTGTATGCGAGCTTGAAGTATAGACTATTTTGGACTAGATTCAATTCAAAAGGTAGATAATAAGTAGGAGGTGTATTATGGGCTATAAGCAATGTTTTTTATCAATTAGTAGTATATTAATGTTTCTGTTGGCTGAGCTGTCATATGCGCTACCAGCCTTTCCTGGTGCGGAAGGGTTTGGGGCAAATTCAGTGGGTGGTCGAGGTGGTAAGGTTATTCACGTTACGAATTTAAATGATAGTGGTGCAGGGAGTTTTAGAGAGGCGGTTTCAGCATCAGGGCCCAGAACGGTAGTGTTTGATGTGTCGGGCATAATTAACCTTCAATCATCCCTGGAAATCAAAAATGATAATATTACTGTCGCAGGACAAACAAGTCCTGGAGGAATACTTATCACAGGTGGTTCTGTGCGGATAAGAGCGAGCGATGTAATTGTGAGGTTTATGAGGTTTAGGGCTGGAAACCATGCAATAGCAGACCGAAACGCAGATCCCGAAACATTAGATTCACTGCAGATATGGGGGCATGACACGCGAGGTGCAAGCTACACAGAGAACATTATAGTAGATCATTGCTCCATTGGGTGGGGGGTTGATGAAACAATGGATCTTGCATATGGGTGGCGTAATGTAACACTCTCGAACTCGATTGTAGCAGAAGGGTTGAGTAATGCTGGTCATCCTAAAGGTGAGCATAGTAAGGGGTTGCTGGTTTGGAATAAGTATTCACCAAATTCAACAATTACTTTGTTTAGGAATTATTTTGCGAGTAGTCAGCAGCGGAACCCTCAAACAAATAATAACGATGGCTCTCAAATTTTAGATGCCGTGAATAATGTTACTTATAATAACGGTGGTGGCTACGCGATGGGGACAACGAGTAATGATGCAAAAACCAACTGGCGTCATAATTATGTGAAGCCTGGTCCAATTTCTAATTCTTCTTATATGGAGATATATGCTGTCGGTACTGTAAGTAGTGCGCTTCCATACACCTACGCGATTGGTAATATAGGGGTGTCAAGAACAGAGCAGGGTGGGTCAGAGTGGACGGTTGGCTCAAGCTTTAATTCTACATTGCAAGACACTGCGTTTCGATCATTAACTCCTTGGGAAACAGCTGGGCTAAAAGCCACCACAATGACAGCCTCGTTTGCAGATACAGTTGTTGCAGAAGCGGGTGCCACCGTTCCTGTTACGGATTCAGCTGATCAGAATGTAAAGGATGATTACACAAATGGGACGGGAGGATTGCGTAATAGTATTGCATACCCATCTGAGTTTCCAACATACAGTACAGCAAAAGATAACCCGCTTGATACAGATCGGGATGGGATGATTGACGCGTGGGAAACGGCGAATGGCTTTAATATTAATGTCGATGACGCAAATGATGATGGCGATAATGATGGTTATACAAATATAGAGGAATATTTCCATTATTTGGCAGGAGATGTTGCTGGTGTAATGGTTTCCCCGCCTATGGCGCCTCCAAGCTTTCGGGCTCAATAAACGGATTTTATAGGATTTAGTCAAGGATACCCTGTGATCTTTGTTGTTGGGTAGTTTGCAGGGGGTATGGACTAAGTGGGGTTGTGACTTCTATTTAAGGCTAAGTGCTAGTTTGTGCTTGGCCTTTTTTATTGTAGTTACGCAAGTAAAAATGTGATGAGCTCATTGTGGGGTTTTCTAATTGATTTCGTATTTTGTTCTAATATCGAGAATGCGAAAAATTTAAGGGATAAAAATGAAAATATTTTAGTTTTTGGTGGCAGAAAGGTAATGACTAATATATAAAATATGTTCTTCAATTTTTGGAAGTGGTTGTTGTTAAATGCGTTATCCTATAAAAGTTCTTCAATTAGGGAGTTCATCTGGCTTGTATGGGGCTGAAAGGTGGATTCTCTCACTTATAAAGTATCTGGATAAATCTAAGGTCTGTTCCCTGGTTGGAGCCATAGTTGATGGTTCATTAGATGAGGCTCCTTTATGCGAAGAGTCTAGAAAGCTTGGGTTTAAATCGGTGACCTTTAAAACGGAGGGGCGATACAGTTTTAATTCGGTGATAAGTTTACGGAAATTTATCAAAGAAAATGAGATTGATATTGTTCATTCTCATGGCTACAAGACAGATCTAACGGCTCTGTTAGCTACAGTTGGTTTAGCTTGCAAAATAGTGTCTACACCCCATGGGTGGACTAAAGACCCAGACTTCAAGTTAAGAGCCTATGAAATTATGGACCAATTTATATTTCCTTTCTTTGATGCTGTTGTACCTTTATCTGAAGGGCTAATGCAAACTCTTGTCCATGTTCCGGGGATAAAGAGAAAATTGACTCTGATAATTAATGGAGTAGATATAGGGGAAATTGAAGAGTTGTCAGACATTTCGACAGAAGTATTAGCTTTTAAGGAGCAGGGTTTTTTTGTTATAGGTTATATAGGGCGCTTGGTTGATGGTAAAGGTTTGGATGTTTTTATTTCATCGCTTTCTAAGATAAGCCATTTATCATGGAAGGTCTTAATTGTTGGTGAGGGGCCTCAGGAAAAAGAGCTTCGTTGTTTGGTGGAGGATTGTGGTTTGGCCGAGAGTGTACATTTCTTGGGCTTTAGGCCGGATAGGCTTGCTCTTCTCAAAGGTTTCGATGCTTTTGTGTTGCCTTCAAGGTCTGAGGGGATTCCTCGGTGTGTTATGGAGTCGATGGCGGCTGAGGTGCCTGTTATTGCATCCAATATTCCTGGTTGTCGAGTTCTAATTGATGGGAAAAAAACAGGGGCTTTGTTTGAAGTGGATGATGAGGAAGGGTTGTCTCAAGCATTACAAAAAGTGTTGTCAGATGATGCCTTACGGGATTTTTACAAAAAAAATGCGAAACAATTTTTGCTTGAGAATTATTCTGCAGAGCGGATGGCTAAAGAATACGGAAGTCTATTCGAGGGTTTGTTTTCTGACTAATCTGGGTGTGATAGGTTAGGTTAATGTTGTTTTTTGGCTTTTGTTTGTGATTTATGAGCTCGATCAGTTTACTTGCTTATTGTATTACCGTTCTTGTTTTGTCTATTGCAATTGATTGCTCTTCACTCTAGACGGAGCTGAATGTTTTTTTAATTTATTATGTGGGGGTTATGTGGTTGAGTCTTTAATTGACAAGAAAAAGGGAATATCTCGCAAAATTGGCAACGCAAAAAGGGCGGGAGAGTCAATAGAAGAGCTGCTTGTTCAAATGAAGCAAGTGACGCAGCAAATAAAAACTCTTGAGCAAGACCGGGTAGTTGATACTATTAAAGAGAAAGAGGCATGTCAAAGTGACGGAGTCTCTAGTGATATTGTAGTAGATAGGAGTTCTCCTCAGCTTTTTGCCGGTCAAAAGGGTGGGCAGGGCGATATTCCGTTAAGTGATATAGTTATTAATGAGCTTGAGGGTGACTCACTTTCATCTCTCTGGAACGCTTATGTTGAGAAAACGCCTGGTTCTAGTCTTTATCATCGATGGGAATTTCGAGAACAGATCAAATTGAGCTTTGGGCATGAAACTATCTATTTGGCCGCGTTGAATGAGGCTGGTGAAATATGTGGTGTATTACCTGCAGTGCTTCTGAGTAGTCGTCTTTTTGGGCGCTTTATTATTTCAATGCCTTTTTTTAATTATGGTAGTGTTCTTGCGGACTCTCAAGGTATTGAAGGAAAGCTAATTGATGCTTTGATTGGTTTAGCGAAGTCTAAGATGGCGGAGCATGTTGAGTTGCGTTCTGTTTGTTCGCGTGAAGGAATGTTGCTGAAAACAAATAAAGTGGCAATGATTCTACCGTTGCCGACTGACTCTAATGTTTTATGGCAAGATATAGGGGCTAAGGTTAGATCACAGATAAAAAAAGCTAATCGCTTTGACTTGAGAATGGAGTTTGGGAAATCTGAATTGTTAGATGATTTTTATCAGGTGTTTGCAACAAATATGAGGGATTTGGGGACTCCGGTTTATAGTCGAACATTTTTTCAGAATTTGATTACTTGTGAATTACAAGAACAGTTTCATATTGGTGTGGTTTATAAAGATGGCTCGCCTGTTTCTTGTTGTTTTTTAATGGGTCATAAAGATATGCTTGAAATTCCCTGGGCCTCGACTCTTAGTTCTTTTAATCATATGAATGCAAATATGTTTATGTATTGGGAGATACTAAAAAAAGCCATTAGTGAAAAGTATGATTTTTTTGATTTTGGTCGCTCTTCAAAAGATGCAGGCACCTTTCGTTTCAAAAAACAGTGGGGGGCAAAGCCTGAGCAGTTGTATTGGCATTACTGGTTGTCTGAAGGTGGTGCTCTTCCTGAGTTGAACCCTAATAATCCGAAGTATAGGTTAATAATTTCAGTCTGGCAGCGTATGCCCGTGTGGTTAACCAAGTTAATCGGTCCGCGTCTCGTTAAATTTCTTCCATGAATATTTTTTAGTCTAATTAAAGGTTGTTTTTTTGCGTGCGGATTGATTTATATTTATCGAATTTAGACGAGTGTATCTAGTGCTTTCTAGTCCCTGAGGAAGGTTTGGGTGACCCATTTTAGTTTGTTTTTTCTATCTGGGGGAGTATTTCAGGCCTTTATGCTCTTTTGTACTGTTAACGAATGTGAACTTTTTAGTAGAGAATATAATAATATATTACGAGGGAAAATTTTTGTGTAGCCTTGAATGTTTTTTATCTTATTGAAATTTAACCATTTATTCGCTCGGATAGGGCGGTGTGAGAAAACTTTATCTTTTGTATAATTCTGTATAAAATTTGTTCGAATTCTCGTGAAATATTAAACCTGAAGTAGTTAGCATTAACTTTTTGTCAGTTATGGTATATTTCCCGACTTTATGAAACAGGGTATGACTTCAGTCATTGGTTGAACAACTAAAGTCAAGAATAGCTTCAGTGAAGAAATGTTAAGTTTCGTGTGTATGTTTTCTAAATGTAGTTTTTTAACGGAAATAATAATGTCACCAAAAATGTTTAGGGTTTTGAAAGCACTTACCAATGTTTTGTTGGTGGTTTTATGGGTGCCGCTTTCCGCATCGGCCAGCATATATTATCAGGACTCATCTGGGTCCCTTGTAATAGAAGCTGAGCATTTTGAGATGAATTTAGCTATGAATGGCCAGTCTTGGTCATTGGTAGCAGGGCCATCTACTTCTAGTGGTGAGGTTGCAATGGCTGCGCTTCCTGATAATGGCTTGAATCTAAATTCTAATTATATTGATAATAGTCCCTTAATAAGTAATCAGGCATATTTCAATCTAACGGGTACCTACTATGTCTGGTTACGAGGGTATGCCAGTGGAAGTAGTTCTAATGATTCAGTTCATGTTGGTCTTGATGGATTTTCATCAAATAGTAGTGACCGAATTAAGTTTAACAGTGCTTCATCATGGGTTTGGTCAAATGACACTATGGATGCAGTACGAGCAACTATAGAAATACATGACGTCGGGGTTCATTCGATAGACCTATGGATGCGTGAGGATGGGGTTTATATCGATAAAGTGATTATCACTAATGATCCTGATTTTATACCTAGTGGTAATGGTCCTGCAGAAAGCAGTACAACCCCTCCAACGCCACCGCAAGATAGTGACGGGGATGGCCTTGGGGATTTGTGGGAAACTGAAAATAATTTAGACCCCAGTGTGCCAGATGATACTGGTAGTGATAGTGATGGTGACGGTTTAAGTTTGCTTGCCGAGTATCAGCATAATACAAATCCGGTGTTAGCGGATACGGACAGTGACCAAATGCCAGATGGCTTTGAGGTTCAGTATCAGTTTGATCCTTTAAGTCCTGTAGACGCTAACGACGATCTAGATAGTGATGGTCTTTCCAATCTAGAAGAATACCTGTTGGGTACCGACCCGAGTGTAAAGAACCCGCGTCCTGATAGTACCTTTCAACAAGAAGACCTAGAGAATGGTTTGCTGGTTATTGAAGCTGAGGACTTTCAGATTGTGGAGTCCGTTGGTCAAAGTGAATGGGTTGAAGTAACTCAGCCTGAAAATGCATCCGGGAATGTTGCAATGCTGGCTCATCCCAACGATGGGTCAAACATTAAAGAAAACTACGATACTTTGAGCCCCAAATTAGAGTATGGCGCTTACTTTGTGAAGACCGGCGCTCATTATCTTTGGCTTCGAGGTCATGCTCAGGGCAGTAGTGGAAATGATTCTGTTCATGCTGGCTTTAATGGCGTAGCTCAAAATAGTCTCAAATCGATTGAATTTAATTCATCTTCTGATTGGTATTGGTCAAGTACTACACGAGCTGGAAGTCAGGCAGTTTTCAATGTTCCTACTGTCGGTGAACATAAGATAAACCTATGGTTCAGGGAAGACGGGGTGATTATCGATAAGATAATCATCACAAGTGATCCAAGTTTCATTCCTAGTGGGTACGGGCCCGGATCCAGCCCCTTGCTGGTCGATACCGATAAGGATGGCTTTCCTGATTTTTGGGAGGACCAATACGGTTTAAATTCACTAGTTGCGGACAACCCAGAAAGTGATGATGATTTTGATGGATTAAGTTTATATGCAGAACATCAAGAGAGCACAAATCCATTAATTGCGGATACGGATGCTGATGGGATTCCGGATGGTTTTGAAGTTCAATATCAACTGGATCCTCTAAACGGAGCTGATGCTAGTGCTGATCCAGATAATGATGGTTATAACAACTTAAGAGAATTCCAGCTACTGCAGGATCCATTTCAAGCAGACCCCGGTCAATTCCCGGGAGAAGAGCCGACAAGCTTGAAGGCTAGTAGTACAGCAAGTGATATATCATTGACATGGCTTGATAATAGTATTGATGAGCTAGGTTTTGAGTTACAGCGCAAACATAATGGTGGTGACTGGGAGGTATTTCAGTTAATACAGGAGAATCAAACGAGTTTTGTTGATGACACAATAAGTGTTGGTAATACCTACAGTTACCGTATCGCCGCTTACAATGAGGTCGGACTGTCAAGTTTTTCAAATATAGATACTGTAGTGGTTGAATATTCTACTCTTGTGCCAATAAATTTTGTACCTCGCATAGGGCATGTTGACGGCGATTATGGCTTGGTGCGATATGGAAAACCAACTGAGGTCGACTATGTAGTGCCATCAGGCTCCGGTAGGCTCGTGATTTTTGGTGTTTCATATGAGCAAAATACTGATGGCGTCTTGGCAAAAAATAACTATATTGAGGATGGCCAGACACAAGAAGATAAAACTATTGATACGGTTAGTTACGGAGGGGTTCCGCTAACTCGTATTAAATATACAAAAACTTTAAAACACCTTGATGGGCATAATAATCATATTGAGCTTTGGGCGCTATCAGAGCAGCAACTAGCTGGCATTGAGCATACAGAGTGGGAAGTGACCTGGTTTGAAGAAATTGATGACAATAATAATTTGCGCGGATTTGTCGCAACTTACAACAATGTTGATCAGTTGCAACCTTTTACCGATGTCCAATCAATAGCTACTAACGGTACTGATGGTACCGTATCTCTTGAGTTAAGCACGGATGAGGGAGGGGTTTTGTTTGCTCAAGCAACCCAAGGTAACTCAGGAACGGCTGCTTGGGGTAACGGGCTAATAGAACAATTTGATCTTTCTTTTTCAGGTGTAAATGTAAGCTTAGCGACCATGAATACAGCCGGGAATCCTGTTTTTCCTACAGTACAGTTAGCGGGATATACTGAACGTCGTGCTATGATTTCTGTGTCGTTAAAGCCTGCCATTCGAACTATCTACTCAGACAATGATGAAGATAATGTTGATGATGGCTGGGAGGCGTTGCACGGTTACGATTCAAATAATGCACTTGATGCAAGTTTTGATACTGATTCCGACGGTCTCATAACTCTGGAGGAGTTTGAGTTGGGTGGCGACCCGAACAACCCGGATACTGATTTCGACGGTATTCCTGATGGTTATGAGGTGGCTCATGGTTTAGCGTTTCTCGACCCTTCTGATGCTTTATTGGACCCTGACCTTGATGGAGTGACAACGTTAGATGAGTATCATGCAGGTACTGATCCGTTTGTGAGTGATCTCGATTACTGGGACAATATTAATATTGCAGTGGGTGCTGGAGAACCATTCACATTAATTGATTTTGGTGCGAATTTAACTATTGGTGCTGATGATCAAGGGCGAGCATGGAATAATTACAAGGTCTATTCTAATGACGGATCAGTAAATACTTTGCTGAATATACTTGGTGGTAGTACAGGAATTACTTTAGGAACAACATCTGCATTTTCTGGTGCTAGTACTGGAAATGGTGTGACTACAGGTAGTCGTTACTTGGATTCTGTGTCTGGTGACTATCTATGGTCTGGTGCGACAGGAACAGAGAGTGGGGAAGTAATTTTTTCAAATCTTCGTGCATCAGAAACCTTTACTTTTGTGTTGTATGGTTCACGAAATGGTTTGGGTGAAAGTCGTAAGGCTAGGTATACCTTAAGTGGTGCTGATACCGTCACAGATACGCTGCAGGCTATTGAGAATGAAGAGAATATAGTTGTTCTAGCAGTTCAGCCGAATGCTCAAGGTCAAGTTGTGCTACAGGTAAATGCTGAATCTCCAGATGTGAGAGCTCACCTTAATGCAGTTGAAATAATTTTAGGTGACTATGCGCCGGCAGATAGTGATGGTGACGGAATTCAGGATGCCTGGGAGCTCTTGTACAACTACAACCCTAATGACGCTTCAGATGCAAGTCTTGATCTTGATAGTGATGGATTAACTGTGTTGGAAGAGTTTCTTAATGGCAGCGATCCAACTAATTCAGATACTGATAATGATGGTATTCCTGATGGCTATGAAGTTGAAAACGGACTTGATCTTCTAAACCCTGCTGATGCTATCTTGGATCCTGATAGTGATGGTGTTAGTTCGTTGGATGAATACTTGTCAGGCACTAATCCTAATGTTAGTGATATTGACCTTTGGAGCAATATAGACATAAACGTTTTACCAGGAGATTCATTCGCTCTTGTTGATTTTGGTGCGACGAATACAACGGCTTTAGATGATCTTGACCGAGAATGGAATAATTATGCCTACTCGAGTACAGGTAGTTCGTTAATGACTTTGAATAATATATTGGGTGATAGTACTGGTGTCAAAATAGCTACGAGTTCATCTTTTTCAGGGGCAAGTACTAGTAATGGTGTAATAACAGGAAGCCGTTATTCATTAGATTCTGTAAAGAGTGATTACCTGTGGGTGGGCAATAGTGGGACTGAAACCGGTACACTTGTCTTTTCCAATTTGCTTCCATCTGAGACGTTTACATTTGTGATCTATGGTTCGCGGAATGATATAGGTGATAGCCGAATTGGCCGTTACACATTGACAGGAGCAAGTTCAACTAGCAAAAGTCTTCAGGCAATAGGTAATCAGAATGAGGTGGTAATTATAGCGATTCAACCTAATGCGTTGGGGCAGGTTGAGCTTCAAGTCAATGCCGAAGCGCCAGATGTTCGAGCTCATATCAATGCAATTGAAATTATTTTGGGGAATTATGCGCCTGTAGACTCTGATGGGGATGGGATTCAAGACGCTTGGGAGACCCTTTATGGTTACGATCCTTACGATTCCAGTGATGCTAATCTTGATCTCGATTCTGATAACTTAACGACCTTAGAGGAGTACATTCTAGGAGGTGACCCAGGAAAAGCTGATAGTGATGAAGATGGCATTCCTGATGGCTATGAAGTTGCTAATGGTTTGGATTTGTTGAACCCTTCAGATGCGGGACTTGACCCTGATAGTGATGGTGTTAGCACTCTTGATGAGTATTTAGCTGGTACGAACCCTTTTCATAGTGATATTGATTACTGGGATAGTATAAATATCAGCGTACAGACTGGTGAGCCATTTGCACTCATTGATTTTGGAGCAGCGTTAACAGAAAGTTTAGATGAGCATGGTAGGGCCTGGAATAACTTTAGTGTGCCTGGGGTTAGTAATTCATCTATCACACTGTCTAATGTCTTAGGAGTTTCTACGGGTATTACCGTGCAAACTATTTCTGCTTTTTCTGGGGCTAGTACGGGTAATGGTATTACATCGGGAAGCCGCTACTCACTAAACTCTGTTAAATCTGATTACTTGTGGGTCGGAGCAAATGGTTCTGAGACTGGTAAATTGGTTATTTCGAATCTACCTCTTGGTGAAACGTTTACGTTTAGTTTATTTGGGTCTAGGAATGATGTTGGTGATAGTAGGCTAACCCGGTATACCTTAATCGGTGAAAACTCGGACAGTGGCACGCTTCAGGCTATTGGTAATCAAGATTATGTTGTAAACCTGACTGTTCAGCCTGATGCCTTGGGGCAGGTCGAGCTTCAGGTGATTGCTGAAAATCCTGATATTAGAGGGCATCTCAATGCGATAGAGGTTGTTTTAGGCGCTACTGCTTACTAATTGTTGTTTGGGTGTTTGTTTAGTGAGCCTGACAAAGTTACTCTTTGTCAGGTTTTTTGTTGTACCACAAATGTGTCCTATTCTCGTTTATATTATATGGAAGAATGTTGTTTAATAAATAAATTCTCTCAACTTGGAAAGTTTGTTAAGTTAGTGGCGCTTTTGACTTAATACTTGTCTCAAGTATAAGAATGATAAAAAATGCTAAATCCCTAGAAATAAATGCCTATCGTCGCTTTTTTGGATAAATATGGTCTGAGAATGCGTTACATTAATTTAGAGGCGAGCAAGCTTGTTATGTTGCAGCCTCAAAATATAAAACTACTTATGAACTTTGATAAACTTCTTCGAAGCTATATACGCCTTCGTTATTTGTGCAAAAAAATAAGCACTAAATTAGACCTTACTACCCGAAAAACGCGACAAAAGATTTCTGCTCGTAGAAAGGTCTACTATCATGAATATTGGTCGGAGGTTGCTGATGCTTATGGGGCGACACTCGAAGATTTTGGTTATGGCATTCTTCAGCTTAGTAAGGGGGAGCAGAGAACCTATGTTAGAGAGTATGAGGTGATGTTAGATGACCATCTCAGCTTAAATATGATGGGAAACAAACCGTTAACTCATAGGATGTTAATGCGAGGTGGGTACCCTGTTCCTCAGCATCTGGTTTTCGATCTTAACTCTATCGATCAGGCCTATGACTTTCAGTCAAAACTAAAAAAACAGGTTGTAATAAAACCTACCGGCGGAGGGGCAGGAAGTGGTGTAACTACCAAGATAGGCAACGCTAAACAACTTAAAAATGCAGCGCTTTGGGCTTCAACTTTTCACGCTGAATTAATGATTGAAGAACAGGTTCAAGGTGCTTCCTATCGACTCTTATACCTTGGAGGTGAGCTAATTGATACGGTTCGGCGAGACCCTCCACGGGTGATTGGGGACGGAGTCAGTTCAATTAGGGCTTTAATTGACCAAGAAAATGAACGACGTATTAATAGCGCAAAAGTAACTGCTTTGAGTCCTATCGTTATTGATATGGATTGTGAGAAGAAATTGAAGGAGCAATTATTGAACCTTGGATTTGTACCAGAGAAAGAGCAGGTCGTTATTGTCAAGGAAGTGATCAACCAAAACACATCTCAGGAGAATTATGTTATTCCCGAGTCAGATATTCATCCTTCTACGGTGGCAATGGGGGGGGAAATTGCTTCAACTTTCGGTTTGGAGTTAATTGGCTTGGATGTTATTGTTGATGATATTGGTCGACCGTTACAAGAAACTGGCGGTGTTATCAATGAAGTGAATACCACTCCAGGTTTGCATCATCATGATTTAGTCGCTAATAGGGCTTGCCGAACAGAAGTAGGTGAGAAAGTATTACGCTATGTCTATGCAAAAAACAAGGCAGCGGGTTTTCCTGCAAAAAAATAAATGAGGATGGTTAAATGGAAGTTACAAATGCCAAATGATGCCTTAGATACTTCTACTCCAGTTTTGGTTATGGGGGGGCGACAGAATGCTCTTTCTATCGTTCGTAGTTTGGGTAAAGCAGGCGTACACGTTAGTGTTTCCCTTGCAGAGGGCTGTTGTGCGGCAGAGTCTCGGTACTGTTCTGCTAGTTATATTTACCCTGTAGACTCTGATTTACACTTATTTTGGAAAAAGTTGCTATTGTCAGACCAAAGACCATTACAGGGGGCAATGCTCCTAACCTGTAATGATGATGCCATTGAATTCGTCGCAGAAAATAAAGAAGCATTGCGTCAGAATTATGTCGTGGATGAGAATATTCCTGAGTTACAGCAGGCCATGCTCGATAAACAGAAAACACTGGAGTTAGCTCGGGAAGCCGGTTGTCCTATTCCTGAATTCTGGAATGTTAGTACGATAGACGATGTTGCTGACCTCAAAGACGATGTAACGTTTCCAGTAATGATTAAGCCCATTCATTCGCATATCTTCAGGCGCTATTATGTAGGAAAAAAGTATCTGTTGGCCAATGATTATCAAGAACTGTTTAGTTTAGTCTCAGATGTTTTGTCGAAAGGGGTTGAGTTGATGGTCTGTGAAATGATTCCAGGGCCGGATACTTTGCTCAGTAGTTATTATACCTATATAGACAGTAATGATCAGTCGTTATTTCATTTTACAAAAAAAGTAATTCGTCGGTATCCAGTAAACTCTGGCGGTGCTTCATATCATATTACTGAGTGGATTCCAGAGACTGCGGAGATGGGGGAGCGCTTTTTCAGAGGTATTGATTTCCGGGGTCTAGGAAATATCGAATTTAAGCGGGATCTTCGAGACGGAAAGCTAAAAGTAATCGAATGTAATGCTCGATTTACTGCCGCCCAAGAATTATTGGTCCAGTCGGGTATGGATATATCTATGACGATTTATCGTCGGTTAAGTGGTCAAAGTATTCCTAAGATGGAAGGGTATCGTGACCATGTTCGATTGCTTGAGCCAGTAACAGATTTTAAGGCTTATAGGCAATTAAAAGCGCTTGGAGAAATCACATTTTTCGGTTGGTTGAAGAGCTTAATGTACAAGCAGGTTTTTTCCTATTTTCGGATGGATGACTTAAGGCCAGTTATTGTGATGCTTAAGTCATCTCTGAGTAACAAGTTGAATAACTATAGATCTGCTCGTTTACGACCAAAAAATACTAATTGATTATTGGATGTTAATGCAGGTGTTTTAAAATAATTGGCTCTCCTTGTAATTGGTAGATATTATTTAGAAAGGCCACTATTATGCTTACGTTTTATATTGCAAAGGCAGTGACTTTTCCTACCATTAAATTGCTAGGGTAGTTTTTATAAATAAAAAAGGATTGAAGTAAATGGCCGGACCGTTAAAAGTAGGTATTGTAGGGCTTGGTAAAATGGGTGATATCCGAGCTAACGCGATTCGTAAAAGAAATGATGTTGTATTGGTTTCAGGTACAGATCCAAGTCCCCCCTCAAGCGGCTTTGAAGATGTTGAATTATTGGATTCCTATCAGGCTGTAATTAATTCAGACATCGATGCAGTATTTGTTTGTACACCTAATCGTTTTATTCCTGATGTTGTTGTTGCGGCGCTAGATGCAGGTAAACATGTCTTTTGTGAAAAACCTCCAGGGTGCAACATGAAGGACATAAATCGCATCATTGAAGCGGAACAAAGAAATCCTGAACTTGTTTTAAAGATTGGTTTTAACCATCGTTATCATTACGGCATTATGGAAGCTAAGAAAATTATTGAAAGTGGTAAGTATGGG
>ENA-ORXI01000574-ORXI01000574.1-sediment-metagenome-genome-assembly--contig:-NODE-574-length-30624-cov-11.892690_pt1 | contig 30624 bp, 27 predicted proteins | sample MGYA00237861_ERZ511468 | MGnify/ENA primary metagenome ERZ511468 (study PRJEB26299, sample SAMN06266213) | sediment metagenome | isolation source: Hudson Canyon methane seep mesocosm | place... | reverse complement strand
TCCACATTCATCCTAAGTTCCGACTCACTCCGACATGCCTGAGCTTGTCTGTAATTGATAACTGATTGACCATAATGATTTAACTTTGTTCCTGAAACAGTGCAAAATAACGATAAATCCCATTTTACTCTGTTTAGTAACTTAATGACTTCTTCATATCACTTTGATGTTCTAATTATTGGTAGCGGTGCCGCAGGCCTGACTCATGCATTGCATTTGGCTGACCATGCTCAAGTTGCCGTGCTGTCAAAAGATAAACTTGAAGAAGGCGCATCTCTTTATGCTCAGGGTGGAATTTCTGTTGTTCTAGATCAGGCAGATTCACTACAATCGCACATTGACGATACCCTAACAGCAGGTGCGGGCTTATGCGATGAGCAGGCTGTTAAATATACTGTCGAGCAAGCACGTGAAAGTATTGAGTGGCTCATCGACCAAGGTGTTTCTTTCACCAAAGATGGCATTACCTCTGAGACGTATCACCTCACCCAAGAAGGAGGTCATAGTCATCGCCGCATCATTCATTCTGCTGATGCAACGGGACGTGAAGTTGAAACGACACTATTAGGCAAAGCCAAAGCACACCCTAACATTCACCTGTTTCCTCATCATATTGGTATTGATCTTATTACAGGTCGTAAACAATTTGGTGACGATGAAGATCGCTGTTTAGGCAGTTATGCCTTAGATATTAAATCAGATACACCCTGCACTTTCACTGCTCCCGTTACGGTTCTTGCAACAGGTGGTGCGGGTAAAGTTTATCTTTATACCAGTAACCCAGATGTTTCTACAGGTGATGGTATTGCCATGGGCTGGCGAGCAGGCTGTCGTGTTGCCAATATGGAATTTATTCAATTTCATCCTACTTGTCTCTATCATCCCAAAGCAAAATCTTTTCTCATAAGTGAAGCCTTACGGGGTGAAGGTGCCAAATTAATATTGGCCGATGGTTCACCTTTTATGGAACAGTTTCATCCTCAAGCTGAGCTTGCACCAAGAGATATTGTTGCTCGTGCGATTGATCATGAGATGAAGCGCCTAGGTGATGACTGTGTTTATCTTGATATTAGTCATCAGCCTAAAGAATTTATTGAAGAACACTTTCCTACTATTCACAAACGTTGTCTTAGTTTTGGCATAGATATGACTCGCGAGCCGATACCTGTTGTTCCAGCTGCACATTACACCTGTGGTGGATTAATAACCGACTTACATGGTCAAACTGACATCAAAGGGCTGTATGCAATCGGAGAAACAGCACATACAGGCCTACACGGAGCCAACCGCATGGCGAGTAATTCTCTATTAGAATGCTTGGTATTTGCGCGTAGTGCCGCACATCATATTACACAACACCTCACTGAAAGCACTATTCAGCAGGCTATTCCAACATGGGATTCGAGTCGTGTTAGACCTGCTAAAGAGGCGATATCCATCAGCCATAACTGGGATGAGTTACGCCGGTTTATGTGGGATTATGTCGGCATTGTGCGTTCGAATGAACGTTTATATAAAGCTCAGCAACGCTTAAAATTATTACAACAAGAAATCAATGATTATTACAGTCAACACCGTATCAGTAGTGATTTACTTGAGTTACGTAATCTTGCCGATGTAGCAGAGTTAATTATTACTTCTGCTCTACTTCGTAAAGAAAGTCGCGGGCTTCATTACACGCTAGATTATCCTGAAACAGATACCGAACATGATGCTAAAGATACGATTATTTCTGGAAAGTCTTAGCTTCCCGACAGTAAACCCGACACTGACGAAAGTATTCAGCATCAACTGAATCACTCATAATCGTGATCGATTTACCTCCCCATACAGTCCAACTCTTGAAATTCAATATGACAACTTGTTGAGTCACAAGACAGCTTGTTAAAATTAATTCTTTGTCCTGAACACCCAGCTTCTGCCGCAGAGTCCATTTTCCCTCCTTATTTCTGTCAATATTAATAATGGCATTATTACTTTTTAACCATTGATATTGTCGGCAATAATAAATAAAACTCATCACCATCATCACACTGGCAAGTAGTGACCAGATTGACGCCCCCAATAAACTCAACAACGTTACTAACATCACGCTATGAATTACTACTAGGTATATAAGTAATTGTTTTGACCTAGAAATTGCCATCGTAAACACAGTCCGTGTCATAAATCCTCGCTCCCATCCTTGGTGAGAGATACAATATACCGTATTCCATTACAATGAAACTGACATTATGACCACTTCTTGGCAAACTATTCTTGAGCAACAAAATGCATTAGTAAGTGATATGCATTCGCTATCAACACCTAACTTTATGCCTTTACCACAACTAGGTGTTTTACAGGTCAGTGGTGATGAGGCCCAAAGTTTTTTACAAAACTTACTGACTAATGATGTAAATGCTTTGGCAATCAATCAAAGTCAGTTAAGTGGTTTTTGTAATGCTAAAGGTCGCCTATTTGCAATATTCCAACTCATTCGACGAGAAGGTTTTTACCAACTAGTATTGCCGAAGATGATGTGTTCAGTCCTTCAGCAGCGTCTCAGCATGTTTGTTTTACGAGCTAAAGTAACCATATCCGATGAATCAGAGAATATGGCCTGTATCGGCTTATCGCCCCAAAATAAAGCCGAATTAGAACAACTAGAACTACCTGAGGACATGCTTGTTAACGATGAGCAATCAAGCCGCTATATGTCGGTTAGTTCGATCAAACAAATCAATGAACTATTACCTGTCTTACAAGAGAAAAAATGGGGGCTAGCTTCTAATACTCTATGGGAACAATTAGACATTGAGGCAGGAATTCCCACTGTATTTCCTGAAACTAAAGAAAAATTCACACCTCAACAAGTAAATCTCGATCTGGTCAACGGTGTTAGCTTTAACAAAGGTTGCTACCCAGGACAAGAAGTTGTTGCTAGATTGCATTATCTAGGCAAGCCCAGTCGTAGAATGTTTCTTGCTGAAATAAGTACTAATGACCTACCACTAGCGGGTGATGAAATTACCAATAATGACGGTGATATAGCAGGACATATTGTGCGTACTCAATACAAAGATAAAAACACAATACAATTATTACTAAGCTTAAAATTAACCGAGCTTAAAAATAAACTTTTCAGCAATGAATCAGTTCAGCTAAAGTTAAGCGCTAATCAGAATAATGTTCTGGATTAGTATGTTGCAGATGTATTAACTCAATATCATTAAGTAATTCATCATGTAACTAGTCATGAACAGTTATCTTTAGAACAGTTCAATGTCACCTTTAATATCAGTATATTGTGATTGCTCAAGGACTTCTTCAACCGACATGCCTTGCATCATTTTCTCAAACATCTCATGTTCAGCCGGCATAGTGTATTTAGACTTAATCTTTTCTTGTAATAAAGACCACTCTATTGGGTTATATAAACGAGTATTGTCCCCTACGAGATCAACCAATCCTGCCAATGAAAGAGATACATGACTTAAACGTTGAGTTAACTTATCATAAAACTGAAAGGCTATAATGGCATGCTGCATTTCAGAGGAAACGGACTCACATTGCTCAACAATCTGCTTTGACTCATGGTCTTCTTTATCTTTAGCTAATGTCTCAATAACTTTAACTCGTGCAGCCATCGCTATAAAAGCATCCGTCAAAGTATCAACAGAATCATCCCCTTCTTTCATCGACATTTCGATCTGGGCAACGGCTAAATTCATCATACGTACGGTTTCACGTACTTGGCTCCAGTCTAGATCAGGTTGTTGTGCTCTCGATGCCGCCATTTATATTAATCCAATTATTCTAAGTTTAATTTTTTAAGTTTATAGCGTAATGCTCTAAAAGTGATTCCTAAGTTTTTAGCTGCTGCCGTTTTATTCCAACGAGTCGCTTCTAAAGCTTGAGTAATCAATTGTCGCTCTTGTTCTTCAAGCCTGCTTTCTAAACCTGCTTTGACGCTATCATTTGTGTTCAAACTATTAACAGCTAGTGAAGTATCATTATCAGAACTCAGTGGAGCATCTATTCGTTCAGCTGATTTTGCTAAAGAGCTCCGAACCTCTGGCAACATTAGATCCTCCGCAGAAATAACATCATTTTCTGCCCATGTTAATGCCCTTTCAATAATATTTTCTAACTCTCGAACATTACCTGGGAAGCTATATTGTTGAAGGGATTCAAGCGCATTCAAGCTTAACTTAGTCCCTTCTTGGCCATTTTTACCCGCTAATTTAATTAGGACATTTTCTGCCAGTAAAGGCACATCAGATGATCTTTCTCGTAATGGGGGCACATCTAACTCAATAACATTAAGTCGGTAAAAAAGGTCTTCTCTGAAGGTGCCTTGTTGAACACTTGCCGCAAGATCTTTGTGCGTTGCCGATAAAATTCTCACGTCAATACTTAACTCTTCATTCCCCCCGACAGGACGTATGGCTTTCTCTTGTATTGCCCGCAGTAACTTCACTTGCATCATCAATGGCAAGTCAGCAATCTCATCCAAAAACAAAGTGCCACCTTGGGCAGCTTCGAACAATCCCACTTTATCTGCGATTGCTCCTGTAAAGGCACCTTTTTTATGTCCAAAAAACTCACTTTCTACTAATTCACCTGGAATGGCACCACAGTTGATCGGTACAAATTGCCCATCAGCCCTTGCTCCGAGCTCATGAATTAACCGTGCAACTAACTCCTTACCTGTACCTGATTCACCACTAATATAAACAGGTGCCTGACTACGGGCCAACTTAGTTATTTTTCCCCGTAATTCTCTGATTACATCAGTTTCACCTAATAGTTGGTCCCGAGAACGACGTTCTTTTTGACGTGGTTTATCCGGTGACGGGTTAAGCTTTAAAGCCGTTGCAACTAAATCTCTCAACACTCTGATTTTAAGCGGTTTTGAAACAAAATCAAAAGCACCTAGCTTTAATGCTTGAACAGCTAAATCCATATTGCCATGCGCAGTAATAACAGCAACAGGTAAATCAGGCTTTTTCTTTTGCAGCATTTTAACAAAATCTAAGCCATTACCATCCGGTAAGCGCATATCAGTTAAACATAAATCAAAATGGTGTTGCTCCAAGGCTTGCTCAGCTTGTGCAATATTCTCTGCTGTCACACAGTCAATCGACATGCCAGATAATGTCATCGCCAGAAGCTCAAGAATATCTGGCTCATCATCAATTATTAAGGCTTGTGGATTCATTGTAGTATTTCTTGCCTTTCCATAGGGAAGCTCACTCTAAAGCAGTGTTCTGCATCATTTGGTAGATAGTTTAACCGAGCACCATTAGCTTGGCATAATTCACGTGCCAAATACAATCCCAAGCCGGTTCCACCCTGTCTATCTGAGTTAAAGGGTTCAAATAGGTTTTCTTGCATTTTTTCTGACACACCCTCTCCATTGTCACAGACATCAATCATGACATCATTATCCTGACTAAAGAGCCTAACTTCAACACGCTGTGCAGAAGTCTCAGAAGAGGAATATTCCCAAGCATTTTCTAATAAATTCCAAAATACTTGATGTAGCTGCTCAGCATCAATACTCACTTTTGCTAAAGAGGCATGCACTTGTAAACTCAAATCACTTTTCTTGATATGTTTAATGTCACAAAATTCATTGATAAAATTCTCTAGCCAAGGTGCGAGGATCACAATTGTCGGCTCCACTGTTTTTCGTCGACTCATATGCAATATCGTTTCAATAATCCCATTTACTCGGGCACTATGTCGTTGAATAATATCAGTCAGTTTTGTACTTGTTTTATCATTATTATGATTCTCAGCCAGCAACTCACCCGCATGACTAATCGCCCCTAATGGATTGCGAATTTCATGTGCGATACTTGCGGTAAGTCGGCCCAATGAAGCTAGTTTTAACTGCTGAGCTTGCTGAGCTAACTCTGATGTATTATCAAGGTAAATCAAGGTTTCACCACCTTCCAAAGCAGAAAATCTAGCCAAGACCTCAGGTAAATCACTACGAGGTTGAAATGGTTCAAAACTTGTCACTAACTGATGTCTCCATGCCGATAATTGTTCAACTAATCTTGTAGAGAAGGCTTTTAAACCATAGTTCTTTTGTAATTGGTCAACTCCGAGAAAATTACGTGCTGATTGATTACTTAAAGTGACTCGTCCACCGGTATCAACAACTAATATGCCGGTTTGCATGCTACTTATAATATGTTCGTTTAACATAGCAAGTTTCGCGACATCTTGGGCTCGTAGCTCTGCTAAGCCCTGAGATGCTTTCATTTTTTGCGTCAGTATTTGTGTTAATAAGGCAGTTGCAAAAAATGTGGCTCCAAGCATACCTGCATGACTATATTTTGTAACACTATCACCTAAATATTGTGAGTAACTCACTTGTAATAATACTGATAACGTTGCAAGCGAGGCAATAAAAGCAGATTGCCTTCCCGGTATTAACGCTCCTCCAGCGACAACAACAACAACAAGTAATAAACCTAGTCCTGTTTCTAAGCCACCACTGCTATTAATGATAAGCGTTATAGAAACAATGTCTAACGCTAATTGAATTCTGGTATTAGCATGGAAACGTCCAATTCTTTTAAAGCTAAACGCAATAAATAGTACTGCCGTAAACAAATATAATTTACTAATAATGCTATAAAATTTTGGATCATAGCTACCCAAAAACTCTGGTGGTAATTGAAAGTGAAACACACAAAATAGTAGTGTAGCCAAAAATAAACGGTAAACTGAAAACACCGTTAACTCACGCCAAGATTCTTGAGAAAGGCTCGGATCTACACCATAGTTAAATAGCTTCATTTGAACTATTTATCTGCCTCGACATGCTCTTGTGAACAATAGTGGTTTTGACCATCTTGAATAGCTTCCTGCTCCAATATATGCAATCCGCAATGATGACATTGCACCATTTTTTCTGAAATAGCTTTAGGCGATGATGGGCGAGTCTTTCGTAATAAATTACCAATAATCACATACAAAAGAAGACCAATGGCAATTAGAACCAAAATTCGCATTTTTAGACCTCGTCAATAAAAAAAGGGTACCCATATAGGATACCCTTTTCTGTTACTTCATGTTTAAACCTAAACTATTTTTTTGGTTTACGCGAAGCACTCTTACGTTCATGTTCAAGTAATAACTTCTTACGCACACGAATTGATTTTGGTGTTACTTCTAATAACTCATCATCACCAATAAATTCTAACGCTTGCTCTAGACTCATTCTGATTGGCGGCGTTAAGTTAATAGCTTCATCAGTACCTGATGCACGTACGTTAGTTAATTGTTTACCTTTTAATGGATTAACAACTAAATCATTATCACGTGAGTGAATACCGATAACCATACCTTCATAGACGTCATCATTATGTCCAATAAACATACGGCCACGTTCTTGTAAACTGAAGATAGAAAAGGCAACTGCTTGGCCCATACCATTGGCAATCATCACACCATTACTACGTTTACCAAAGTCACCTTCTTTAATCGCGGCATAATGGTCAAATACACTAAATATTAACCCCGTACCCTGTGTTGCAGTTAAAAATTCAGTACGGAAACCAATCAGTCCACGTGAAGGGATAATAAAGTCTAAACGTACACGACCTTTACCATCAGGAGCCATATCTTGTAGTTGTGCACCTCGTTCACCTAACTTCTCCATGATAGTACCTTGATGCTCTGCTTCTACATCAGCGGTTACAGCTTCATAAGGTTCTTCACGAACGCCATCTACTTCACGAATAATTACTTCTGGACGAGAAACACCCATCTCAAAACCTTCACGACGCATATTTTCAATCAAGACTGATAAATGTAACTCACCACGACCCGATACTTTAAATTTGTCTGGGTCGGTAATAACTTGTTCAACTTTCAATGCAACGTTATGAATCAATTCACGATCAAGACGTTCTTTAATTTGACGTGTTGTTACAAACTTACCTTCTTTACCCGCCATTGGAGAGTTATTAACTTGGAAAGTCATTGTTACTGTTGGTTCATCAACAGATAGTGGTGGTAATGCTTCAACTTCTGTTGGATCACATAAAGTATCAGAGATATTAAGTGGGTCTAAACCTGTAAAGGCAACAATATCGCCCGCTTGTGCTTCTGCTACTTCTTCACGCTGCAAGCCCATAAAGCCCATAACCGTTAAAACACGACCATTACGTTTTTTACCTTCTGTATCAATAACAGTCACAGGCGTATTAGTTTTAACTTTACCGCGTTCAATACGACCAACACCGATAACACCTACATAGCTGTTGTAATCTAATGAAGATACTTGCATGCGGAAAGGACCTTCAGTATCCACATCAGGCGCATCTACCTTATCTACAACTAATTGGAATAATGCTTCCATATCACCATCACGAACATCTTCATCTAAACCAGCGAAGCCGTTTAAGCCAGATGCATAGACAACATCAAAATCTAATTGCTCATCAGTCGCGTCAAGATTAGCAAATAAATCAAATGTTTGATCAAGAACCCAAGCAGGACGAGCACTTGGTTTATCAATCTTGTTAATAACAACAATGGGTTTTAAACCTAAAGCTAATGCTTTTTGTGTTACGAAACGTGTTTGAGGCATTGGGCCTTCAGACGAATCAACTAAAAGCAATACAGAATCAACCATCGATAAAACACGTTCTACCTCACCACCAAAATCGGCATGGCCAGGAGTATCTACGATATTGATATGGTAATCATTCCATTTCACTGCTGTATTTTTAGATAGGATCGTGATGCCACGTTCTTTCTCAAGATCATTGGAATCCATTACACGTTCTTGCAATTCTTCATGCTCACTGAATGTGCCTGACTGACGTAATAATTGATCAACCAAAGTTGTTTTACCGTGATCGACGTGAGCAATAATTGCGATATTGCGTAGTTTTCTAGTAGTAATTGTCATTATTTATTTAAGTTCTGTATGTGAATGCTGTTTGCATATGAAAATGTAAAAAGATTATTTTTTCAGTTCATCCGTTAGGTGAGGTGTAATTTTATCTAATATCTGCTTATTAATCCGTAGGTTGCCAACTACCAAGTTGCCACTATTGAAATAATCATCATTACCGGTGAAATCAGTCACAACACCACCCGCTTCTTCAATCAATAATACGCCTGCAGCCAAATCCCATTTTTCTAGACCAATTTCCCAATAACCGTCTAAACGACCCGCTGCCACATAGGCAAGATCAAGCGCTGCTGAACCTGTGCGACGAATATCAGCAACTTCTGGAAATACTGCAGAAAATGTCGCTGTATAGGCATCAAGATGTTGTGGTTTTTTGAACGGAAAGGCAGTGGCTAATAATGCACCTGATAATTCTTTACGCTTGGTAACACGTAAACGGCGATCATTTAATTTGGCGCCATCACCACGACTAGCCGTGAATAATTCATCACGTAATGGATCATAAATGACCGCATGATCGATACGTCCACGCACCATAATGGCAATCGACACACAGTAATGAGGAAAGCCGTGTAAAAAGTTTTTCGTTCCATCAAGTGGGTCAATTACCCAAACAGTGTCACTGTCACCCTGAGTTCCTGATTCTTCCGCCAAAATGGCATGGTCTGGATATGCTTTCTGAATCGCATTAATAATTTCTTGTTCTGCTAAGCGGTCAACATCTGTCACAAAATCATTTAGACCTTTTGTGGTTATTTCAAGATGATCAACATGTTGCAGAGAACGGACAATAAGATTTCCCGCATTTCGGGCTGCCCGAATCGCGATATTCAGCATAGGATGCATAGACTAATTTTTTCCAGAGCAAGTTACCGGTTAGAAACTAACCGAATAATGTGGCATTTTCGACCACATCGTCATAATTAAAGCCGATATTATAGCAAATGTTTCGACTATTTATCATCTTATGTTTATTGGCGTTGGACAGCCCTATTAATTCCTGATAGCCTCACACTGTATATTGCCTTTAGCAATGTCGTTGTAACTACGAATTCAAATCAAAAATACGGAGAGTCAAATGAAATCTTTAACTAAATTAGGTGCGGTTATCCTACCTTTAGCTTTATTAACTGCATGTGCTAACACTGCAGAAATGGATGCTTTGAAAGCGTCTGTTGAAGCGGCACAATCAACTGCTGATTCTGCATTATCTGCAGCTCGTAACGCTCAAAGCTCAGCTGACACAGCTAATCGTACAGCTAACGATGCTGAAACAGCAGCACGTAATGCCCAAGACTCAGCTGATTCTGCACAAAGCTCTGTTGATGAATGTTGCGCAAAAATTGATCGTATGTTTGAAAAAGCAATGAGCAAATAAGCTTTATTGTTTTCGATAAAAAAACCGGGGCTTGTTCCCGGTTTTTTTATGCCTAAAACTTATATCTATTTGAGATTGGGCATTATATTTAAGAGTTTGCCTTGCATCACATCATTTTCAATAGCAACGCTTACAATGCATCTCCTGCTAATAAAGCAGTCCAAACAGATACATTCGTTAAGCGGTTCACTTCTAGCGCCATACTGTCCGCTTCATCATGATTCTCAAAAGGTCCAATCAATAACTCGCCTTCAGCCGCACCTTGCATCGGCCAAAATGAATCCATTAGATTTAAACTAGTCGATACTTGAGCAAGTTTAATTTTTACATCTTGTGTTAGTCCCGCATGAATGAACCAGACATCATCAATCACTTCGATATCTGATTTATTAACTTGCTTAACAATACCTTCATGCTTGCGAACTAACTCTTCTGCAAACGGCCAATATTCATCGGCTAATATTTTATCTTGAGCCTTTAATATCGCGGCAACCATCGGCGTCATATTATTACCTTCTCGGGTATCAATATCATCTTGAGTCTGATGAGCCTCCAAGTAAAGGTCATCTCCATCTAGTGCTGCTTTATAAGGTTGATAGAGGATTTCAACAGGCGTATTAACAGCAACGATCCCAAATAAATGCTCTATATCTTCAGGAAATAACCTTATACAGCCATGACTTACTCGCATTCCCACACCAAAGGGGCGATTTGTCCCATGTAATAAATATCCCGGCATTCCTAATCGCATGGCAAAGGCACCTAAAGGATTATCAGGTCCTGCTGGCACAACTTTTGGTAGCGGATCGCCCTTCTCAAGGTGCTCAGCAAGAATGGAAGCCGGTGGTGTCCATGTAGGATCTTTCTTCTTTTGAATAATGCGCGTTTTGCCTAAAGGTGTCGTCCAACCTTCACGACCAACACCGATCGGATGAGTAATCACTTGTTGTAATTGGTCTTTTTTCTTTGGCGGGTAATAATAGAGCCTCATTTCGGCTAAATTAATTACAATCCCCTTATGTGGGGCGTCGGGTAGAATATATCTATTTGGAACTAAAACTCGCTGGTTAGCACCTGGTAACCAAGGATCTAAATCGGGGTTTGCAGTGACAATCTCGTTATAGCCAATATCAAATCGTCGTGCAATATCTAATAAAGTGTCTTCCTTATGGCTAAACACAATTAAATTATGGCCAACAATACGCGTTTTCTCATCAGCCAAAGTAAAGGTTGTCGCATTTACAGGTAAAAATACTAATCCTAAAATACAACTCATTAGCAATCGAAACATGAAATTTCTCAGTCAATTTAAATATTTATCACTATTGTACATGGATTATTTTTTTGTAACTCCAAACTGATTCAAGTAAAAGCTTAAATCAGCTTTGCCTTCGTTCGGCTGCTAGCGTAATCTACCCGCATGAGAAAATATTACTTACTACTTATCATTACTTTATTGTCTACATCTGGTTGTTCTTACTTTACTGCAGATGCAGTGGTTGCTAAAGACAGTTGGACTGTTGAACGTCTTTACTCTGAGGCAAAAGCTGCATTGAATGCTGAGGATTATTTAACAGCATTACAATATTATAGCCAATTAGAAGCCCGCTTTCCTTTTGGTGAATATGCACAACAATCTCTATTAGAAACTGCTTACGCTTACTATAAAACCGATGAACCTGAGCAAGCCTTAGCAACACTCGACCGTTTCATGCGAGTTTATCCATTAAACCCAAGCATGGATTATGCGATTTATTTACGTGGACTGACTAACTTTACCCGTGATATCGGCTTATTTGAGAAATATATTCCTCGTGATGAATCTCAACGTGATCCTGGTTCGGCTCGCTTTGCCCTAAAAGATTTTACAACTCTGGTTAATCGTTACCCTAAAAGTAACTATAGTGAAGATGCTGCCCAGCGAGTTGTTTATTTGCGTAATCGCTTGGCACAGCATGAAGTTAACGTAGCACATTATTATATGCGACGTGGAGCTTATGTTGCTGCGGCCAACCGTGGTAAATATGTGGTTGAGAACTACCCTCGCACACCTGCAATGCCTGAAGCTTTACTGATGATGGCAAAGGCTTATAAAGTACTTGGATTGAATTCTTTATCAGATGATGCCTTACGCGTATTAAAACACAATTACCCTGGACATCCAGGTATTGCTGCAGTTCATCAAACAGACCTAAAATAAAGTTAAGGTTCCCAGAATCTTGTTCTGGGAACCTTCTAGATTTTATACCGCTGATTCGCCTTCTTCACCAGTACGAATTCTAATCACTTGCTCAATTGGCGTAACAAATATTTTCCCATCACCAATTCTGCCTGTGTGTGCAGCTTTAATAATCGATTCTACAGATAAATCAACCTGGTCATCTGCCACGACAATTTCCATTTTAATTTTAGGCAAGAAATCGACCACGTACTCTGCACCACGATAAAGCTCTGTATGGCCTTTCTGGCGACCAAAGCCCTTCACTTCTGTCACAGTCAGGCCTGTTACACCAATATCTGATAAAGCCTCACGGACATCATCTAATTTAAAGGGTTTGATAATCGCTTCGATCTTTTTCATCTTTGTTCCCTACTCTATTGTTGAATTAACACTATAACCAGATGTTATCGGATAACGTCGGTCTCGTCCAAATGCGCGGTTGGTAATACGAATGCCTGGTGGTGCTTGGCGCCTTTTATATTCGTTACGATCTACCATTTTTATCACTCTTGCAACCATCTCAGCATCACCTCCTGCTGCGACTAGCTCTTCAAAACACCAATCTTCGGCAATATAACGCTCTAAGACTTGGTCAAGAATTTCATATGGAGGCAAACTATCTTGGTCAAGTTGATCCGGCGCTAATTCTGCGGAAGGTGGCCGAGTAATAATGCGCTCAGGAATGATTGCGGATAGACCATTTCTATATTCAGATAGGCGATAGACTAAGGTTTTATAGACATCTTTCAGTGGTGAGTAACCACCAGCCATATCACCATATAAAGTAGAATAGCCTACAGCCATTTCACTCTTATTACCCGTTGATAAGACCATCGCACCCGTTTTATTCGAAATTGCCATTAACAGTATGCCACGCACGCGTGCTTGAATATTTTCTTCAGTTGTATCGACTGGCTTACCTTCAAATTGACTCGATAGGCTCTGTAGGAATTGTTCAAATAAGGAGTCGATAGCAATCACACTATGTTCAACATTAAGGCCATCAGCCATTTCTTGAGCATCATCAAGACTCATTTGAGCCGTATATTGGGAGGGCATCATCACAGTGCTAACTTTCTCATGACCAATGGCATCAACCGCTAAAGCAAGTGTTAAAGCTGAATCTATACCGCCGGACAAACCGATGACAACAGATGAAAAGTGATTCTTTTCAACATAATCTCGTAAGCCGGTCACGAGTGCCTGATAAATCATCGCTAGTTCAGTTTCTTTTTTAGCGAGACGACCACTTAACACTATTTCCTGGGCATCATTGCGACGTAAGGTAACGGGGAACAAGCTTTCTTGCCAAGCAGGTGCTCGAACGGTTTTTTCTCCTGTCGCTGATAGGACAAATGAACAGCCATCAAATACTAATTCATCTTGTCCCCCCACCTGATTAACATAAACAATCGGTAATCCTGTTTCTATAACACGCTGTTTGAGTTCTGCTTCACGCAATTGCCATTTACCTTGTCTAAAAGGTGAGGCATTAAGATTTAGAATGATTTCAGCGCCAGCGTCCGCCGCTTGTGATGTAGGCTCGGTAAACCAAATGTCTTCACAAATCGTAATACCAAACTTAATCCCCTTATATTCAACAACACAGGGGGCTTTTCCTTGAACAAAATATCGCTTTTCATCAAAGACACTATAATTTGGCAGATGTTGTTTAAAGTAAGTAGCTAGACATTTTCCATCTGCAATCAATGAAGCGGCATTATAGAGTTCTTCTCGAGCAGTTCCAGCAGGATGCCCAACTACAACAGCCACACCTTTAATCTTTTTCTTTAACTTACGTAAACCTTTCTCAACACGGTTTTGTAAGCCGGGTCTGAGTAATAAGTCTTCTGGTGGATAGCCTGTTAACGTTAATTCAGGAAAAACAATCAAGTCAGCATTGTGTGACTCTCGTGCTTTATTGGCTGCTTTTATAATTTTTTTAACATTACCGGACACATCTCCAACAACAGGATTGATTTGTCCCATTACCAAGCAAAAGTCACTAGACATTAATTATTGGCCTAAAGCTTCTAACATACGGTCACCCATTTCTGCTGGCGATCTTGCAATATGAACACCCGCAGCTTCCAATGCAGTTAGTTTAGCTTCAGCAGTACCTTGGCCACCACTAATGATTGCTCCAGCATGTCCCATACGTTTACCAGCGGGTGCTGTTAGGCCTGCAATATAGGCAACAACAGGTTTCGTAATATGAGCGCGAATATAGTCAGCAGCATCTTCTTCAGCCTGACCACCGATCTCGCCCACCATCACAATACCTTCTGTTTGAGGATCAGCTTCAAAGAGTGCTAAACATTCAATAAAGTTCATACCGTGGATTGGATCACCACCAATACCTACACAACTACTTTGGCCTAAACCATTTTGTGTTGTTTGGTGTACAGCTTCATAGGTTAATGTACCTGATCTCGACACAATACCAATCTTACCTGGCAAGTGAATTGAGCCCGGCATAATGCCTATTTTGCACTCTCCCGGTGTTATTAAACCCGGACAGTTTGGACCAATTAAATGTGCATCAGAACTTTTCAAAGCATGTTTAACTCGCAACATATCTTGAACAGGAATGCCTTCAGTAATGCAGGCGATGATTTTGATTCCCGCATCCGCAGCTTCTAAAATAGCATCCGCAGCAAAAGCAGCAGGTACATAAATCATTGTTGCATTCGCGCCGGTCGCTGCAACTGCTTCTGATACAGTATTAAAGACAGGTCGGTCGAGGTGGATTTGACCACCTTTTCCTGGCGTTACGCCACCTACGAACTGTGTACCGTATGCAATAGCTTGTTCAGAATGAAATGTACCCTGTTTACCCGTAAAGCCTTGGCAAATAACACGGGTATCTTTATTGATTAAAATACTCATGCTGACAACTCCTGAGCTGAAGACACCGCTTGTCTGGCAGCATCCGTTAAATCTTGTGCGACGTGAATATTCATACCACTTGTTGCTAATAACTCACGCCCTTGCTCGGCATTGGTACCCTCAAGACGAACAATCACAGGCAAAGACAAACCTACGTCTTTGGCTGCTTGGATAATCCCCTCTGCAATCAAATCACAACGTACAATGCCACCAAAAATATTCACCAAGATTGATTTCACTTTTTTATCTGACAAAATCAACTTAAATGCTTCAGCAACACGATCTGAAGTTGTACCACCTCCTACATCGAGAAAGTTGGCTGGCTGACCACCTTCTTTTTGAATCAAATCCATTGTTGCCATTGCTAAACCTGCACCATTAACCATACATGCAACCTCACCATCAAGTGAGATGTAGTTTAGGCCAAATTGTTGTGCTACTACTTCAGCTTCATCTTCTTGTGTAGGATCAAATAATGATGCTAACTCTGGATGCCTAAACAAAGCGTTGTCATCTAAGTTCAGTTTTGCATCAACGGCAAGTAACTCATTATTTCCTGTGACCACCAATGGGTTAATTTCAACCAAGTTGACATCATTTTCAGTAAATAGTCGATATAAACCCTGCATCACGATCTGTAGCTGTTTAAATGCTTCGCCTTTTAAACCAAGGAAAAAACCAGCGCGACGACATTGATAAGATTGTAATCCCACGACAGGATCAACAAATAAATTCAAAATAGCCTCAGGCGTTTCTTCAGCAACAGCCTCAATATCCATTCCACCTTGAGCAGAAATCATAAACACAACACGTTGAGTCACTCGGTCGACTAATACCGCAACATAAAGCTCACGATCTATATCAGAAGGTTGCTCCACCAAAATTTGGTTAACAGGTAAGCCCTCTGCTGTTGTTTGGTGTGTAACAAGTTGTCGTCCCAACATGTCGTAGGCGGCATCAGCGACACTATCTAGCGTATCAACCACTTTCACTCCGCCAGCTTTACCTCGTCCACCGGCATGAACTTGTGCTTTAACGACCCAACGTTCTCCGCCAAGTTGCTCTGCAGCCTGTCGAGCTTGAGAGCCACTTGTCACCGCTTGGCCTTGTGGTGTTGCAATCCCATAACGGGTAAATAATTGTTTAGCCTGAAATTCGTGCAGGTTCATTTATCTTTGCCTTCATTAACATTTGTTCACAACAGTTCATTTTATGTCGTGTATAACCTTATATTCTCTCGCAATAGAGCAAGAATTACCATGGCTGTCCATGATATAGTTCCCCGCTATAACCGCTTATGAGATTAGCTATGATCCCGCTTTATCCAGAAATTGAACCTTATGCCATTCATAATATTGATATGGAGCCTCTTAGCAATGGCTTGCAACATCAAGTCTACGTAGAAGAATGTGGTAATCCAGATGGGATCCCTATTGTGTTTTTACATGGTGGACCTGGCTCAGGATGCCGCCCACAACACCGCTGTTACTTTGATCCTGAACTTTACCGGATTATTCTATTTGACCAACGTGGTTGCGGCCGCTCTACCCCTCATGGCGAACTAGAAAATAACACTACTCAATTCCTTATTGCTGATATGGAAACGATTCGTGAACAGCTTAATATTAATAGCTGGGTCATATTTGGTGGCTCATGGGGAGCAACATTAGGCTTATGTTATGCCCAACAACATCCTAAAAATGTCTTGGCGATGATTCTTCGCGGTATTTTTCTCGGCAGACAACAAGATATTGACTGGGTTTATGCACAAGGTGGTGCCTCAAAACTATTTCCTGATGCATGGCAAAACCTTGTGCAACACTTACCGCTTGCTGAACAAAAACAGCCATTAAAAGCCTACTACCAGCAACTTACCCACTCAGATGAAGTTCATCAAATGGCTGCCGCACAAACCTTACAGGCATGGGAATCAACTATCGTTACGCTGCGTGACTATGAATATCAACATGACCATACTAAAGAAGCAGGTCCTTTAGCCCATTCTCGTATTCAGCTCCATTTTGCTTTAAATGAATGTTTTATTGCAGAAAAACCTATTCTAGATAATCTTGATCCAATACGTGATATTCCTACCATCATTGTTCATGGTCGTTATGACATTGTCTGCCCGATACAGCAAACATGGGAGTTAAATAAGGCTTGGCCAGAAACAGAGCTCAATATTGTTCCTATGGCAGGCCATGCAGCAGGAGAACCAGCCCTAGTTGAAGAGCTTGTTGCTGCAACGCGTAAAATAGCTAGGGTTATCGAGCCCTATTTCAATAGACCTTCGGCATGATCGCCCTATTGCAACGAGTTAAGCATGCTAACGTCAATGTAAATAACGAAACGATTGCCAATATAGATAAAGGTTTATTAGTTTTTATTGGTGTAGAACGTGGTGACACACAAGCTCAGGCAGATAAATTACTTTCGCGCCTGTTAGCCTATCGCGTATTTGCAGATGACAATGATAAAATGAACCTGTCATTACACGATATTAATGGTGGCTTATTATTAGTGCCACAATTCACCTTAGCAGCTGAGACATCAAAAGGTTTACGTCCAAGCTTTACTCCAGCAGCGCCTCCAGTCGAGGGGGAGCAATTGTTTGACTATTTTTGTACACAAGCCAAACTACAGCACTCTATTGTGCAAACAGGCCAGTTCGGCGCAGACATGCAAGTCTCATTAACTAATGATGGTCCTGTCACCTTCTGGTTACAAGTTCCACCACTCACAGATAAATTATAGGTAGATCCATATGCGAATGTTACGTAGTTTTTTGATTGGTTTATTTCTCACTATTCTTGCTATTGCCGTATTAATGATGCTGCCATCTAAACAGGCAGAAGCACCGATGCCTTGGCAAGTTACCCTTATGCCAGATGGAAACAATCAAGTTTTCGGTATTCACCTTGGAACCAGTACATACCGCCAAGCTCAAGAAGGATTTCATCAATATGGAAAAACAGCTTTATTCACTCAAGAAGGTGTAGAGCCAAGTGTTGAAGCATTTTTTACCAGCATCAACCTCGGTGGACTATCTGCCAAACTAGTCTTAAATTTAGATGTACCATCTTCTGAGATTAATAACATGATGTCGCGAGCGATGGAATCACGACTACAACCAAGTGGTGCCCATCGTTATGAACTTAATAATGATGACAATGCTAGCCTAATTAATGCACCCATCACTGCTATTACTTACATTCCATCAGTTAAATTAAATGCTGACATGCTTCGTTATCGTTTTGAAGAGCCTGACTCAATCGAGCAAGATATCAATAATCCTGCTACAGAAATTTGGCGCTATAAGGAACTTGGCTTAACAGTTCGAATGAATCAGAATGAGAAAACGATTCTTGAGTATCAATTAACTGGTCATTGATTCTATATCAGCTTGCTCCACAAAAGTACTGAATGCCTCAAAACCAAGTGGTTTACTAAAGTAATAACCTTGGACTCGTTCACAGCCATTCTCTTGTAAGAAATTCAGTTGCTCTTTTGTTTCGACACCTTCCGCAACCACACTTAATTGTAGTCGGCGAGACATAGCTAAAATCGCATCAACAATGGCAGCATCATCTGCATCAATCGTTACATCCCGGACAAAAGAACGATCTATTTTTAATACATTCAGTGGGAATTCTTTTAAATATGATAATGAAGAATATCCAGTACCAAAATCATCAATAGCCAAAGTAATGCCCAATTGACTCAACTCATTCAAAGTAGTTACCGCTAGTTCTTTATCGTCCATCAACACTGATTCAGTAATTTCCAATTCTAAGTTTTTTGCCTGCATTCCCGTTTCACTTAGCAAGTCGCGAACAAATGCAGATAGTTGACCGCCATGGAACTGTCGACCTGATAAGTTCACTGCTATTTGGAAATTAGGGTCCAGCTTATCTTGTAGGGAAAGGTAGGCCTGAACAGCTTGCTGTAAGACAAATGAACCAACCTCATTAATAAGGCCTGTATCTTCCAAAATAGGGACAAACTCTGCCGGAGACACGTCTCCCCATTCCTCGCTCTTCCAACGTAATAATGCTTCAGCACCTGAAATGCTTCCTGTTGCTAAATTAATTTGTGGCTGAAAGTCTAAATATAATTCATTTTTGTCTACTGCACGACGTAGGCTAGTTTCCATAGCTAGTCGTTGTGCTGCTTGAGCATTCATTTCACTAGAATAAAACTGAAAATTATTACGGCCATTATTTTTTGCATGATACATAGCAGCATCTGCATTTCTTAACAATAAATCAACATCTCGACCGTCGGCAGGATATAAACTGATACCAATACTTGGGCTTACACTGACTTCTGTTGTTTCAAGTAGATATAATCGAGAAACAGCTGCTAATACCTTCTCTGCAACCTTGGCTACATATTGTGCAGAACGCACTTCTTCCAAAATAATTGTAAACTCATCGCCTCCTAATCGGGCAACAGTATCACCTTCTCGAACACATTTTTTCAACCTACTAGCGACTTCACAAAGTAAAAGATCTCCCGCCTTATGACCTAATGAATCATTAATATGTTTGAAATGGTCTAAATCAAGGAAGAAAACGGCTAGACGCCCTGAACTACGATGCGCCTTATGAATTGCATGATCTAATCGATCATTAAATACATTTCGATTAGGTAAACCTGTTAAAGAATCAACACTCGCTAGGTTAAGCAATTTTTCATCTTTCTCTCGCTGTATCGTAATATCTTCAAATAACCAGATACTTGCAGCCTTAGGCTCACTAGGGTCTAAAGACTTGCCAGACATCATTCCCCAAAATAAACTACCATCCTGCCTTGCAAGATTAACTTCACCAACATAGCTTCCCCCTGTTGCCATTTCACCATAACCTTCTTCACCTAACTTTTTATAAATTTCATCAGATGGGTACAGTTTCCGCGTCGATTGTCCTTCTATCGATTTTCTGTCGCAAGCAAAAAGTTGCTCAAATTTATTATTCACCCTAACAATGACTCGATCTTTAATAAGAGCAATACCAACCATCGCATTTTCTAGTATCGTATCTAGCTCTGAGCTCGTTGTTCTCAATTTTTCTTCAGCACGCTTCCATGCAGTAATATCTGAAATAACACATACCCAAACTTCAGTATCTCGGCGAGAAACAATGTTTAAAGATAGCCACATTGAGAAAGGCTGATTATTATAATCTCGCCCTTGGAACTCTTTTCCTTTTTCCAATAAATGTTCAATATCTTCGAGTGATGAGATATTTTTTTTATTTTCAAAGAAATCAATAAGGTTTAAACCTATTAAGTTATTCTTTTCTGCTTTTAATACCTTTTCTGCAGCCGGGTTTGTTGATTCGATAATGCCTGATGATGATAGTGTTAATATTGCTTCTGGCACACCATGCAAAATAGCACTAATATGCTGTTCTCTCACTTGTAGTGAATCTTTAGCCTCAGCCAAATCACTAATCAAGTTCTGAGTATTTTCAGCGAACACATTAAAATCTGTTGCTAAGACAGCAAACTCACTTTTACCTGAAGTCACTTTAAGCCTAGCATCAAATTGCTCAGAAGAAAGGGCATGCATCGCACTACGTAGCTCTGCTAGAGGCAAGTTAATTCTTTGTGCAATTGAAATAATAAATCTAATCATGCCAAGTGTAATTAGAATGCTTAAAATCATAATGATCCACCGAGCTCTTTCAGCTACAAGGGCAGACTTACTTACCGTATGCATACTTTGCGCACTAACTAGTGTCGATATTTGATTCAATTTGGCTGTAATCAATTTTAAGATTGCAATTGATCTCTGCTGCCCTAGCACCAACAATTTATTATTCTGTAACTGACGTAGCCTTAAACGATAGGTTGAAGAATCTCCCTCAACGATAATACGTATCAGCTCTAAAATATCGGTCTCTAATGCCTCAGTCAGTAGCAATAAGTCATTATCGAAGCTAATTTTATCCTTTAATAGGCTGATATTACTTTTCAGAATAGACTCACGCTGCCGTATATCATTATCTAAAAGACTACGCAGGTTATCCGTATTCTCAGACTGCATTATCTTTTGAGTTAAGTAACTTATATTAAGTGCATTGAGCCTGACTGACTGACTTAACTTTTGAATTGAATCCTGCTCACTAAAAATGACGCTTTCTATTAATTGATCTGTAACTACATCCGTTTTCTTATTTAATGATAATCGTATAGCTCGTTTATTCTTACTAACCTGCAGGTTAATTCGTCCTGAAATAGCCTCTACCTGACTTTGTATATCCCGCTCTAGCCGTTCAACCATATCAGCTTGAAGCTGCAACTTAGACCGCAAGCCATGCTGCTGACGGATTAATCTTAACAACTGGATATCCACTTCTAGAAAACGTTGATAGTAATCCTGCAATGAATTAACAATTCTATTTCCTTCTTCAGTTTTTACAGCTGTTTCTGATATTACCTGCCAATTTTTAGAAAACTCATCTTCTAGCTGCTTTCTCGGTATTAAAGCATTAATCGATTCGAGTGATGTTGAGGCAATGAATTGCTTTTGTCTGGTAATAAATGAAAAAGAAACAGCATTAATCTTCCTACTTGCATCTTCCACAGGTAAAACATTATCTGTTAAGTTGTGCTGAGTATCAGAAAAAAATTCATTGGTATAAATGGCGACTGCAGCAATCACCACAATGGCTAATACTGTGGCAATAGACCAAAGTTGAAGTAAGCTTTTAATACTCCATTTTTTGAACTTAAAAAAATTAATCATGCTCATTAATCTTTACTTACCATTTTTTTAGTAAACAACATATCCCAAGTAAACGCTTTCAGCCGTCCAGAATCTATACATGTCATCCATACTGTATGTATCGCTTGATGATCTGATTTATCGAAATAAATGTCTAAACCTAAACCAATATCTAATGAACCTAAAGACTCTATCGCATCGATAATATTTTCATTTGTTATATCACCTTTAATTTTAAGCAATGCTTGATGAAAGATCTTGGCAATAATAAAACCTTCTAATGAAACGGTATTGACTTCTAGCTGTGCATTAAACTCTTCAAGCGCCGTGCGATAGTCAGCGATAATAGCTAAGTTCGAATCAATGTCAGGTACAGCCTGAGTAACAATAACATTACTAATTTCTTTAGGTAATTCCTTTTGTAATGAATGACTACCAACAAAAGAAACATTTAGAAATACAAGCTCAGGTAATTCTTGTTGTAATAATTTAATAAATTTTGCTGAGGGGGCATAACCACCGGCCATAATAACGGCTTTTGGTGTTACGGGACTGTCTAATAATACTGCTACAGCATCTTCAACATTAAGGGTATTCCGCGTATAACGGCCATGCGCTAATGATGAGCCATTTTTAAATCCATGCCTCTCTAATGCATTAATCGCTCCTTGATAAGCTGCATTGCCATAACCATCTCTCTGAGTAAAAAATGCTATTTCTTCAGGTTGAGTTCCAAGCTGAATTAAACCATTAATCATTTCTTCAGTTTCTTCAGCATAACTAGGTCGATAATTAATAATATAACGACTCGGTGGGTATGGTCTTAACACGCCACCACCTGAAAAAGCACCAAATAGTAATGTCTTTTTTTCTTGGGCAATAGGAGCAGTCACAATAGCAGTCGGTGTTCCAATATTACCGATAACAGCGAGCACTTTATCTTCATCAATCAGCTTACGCATATTGTAGGCAGCGCGCTCAGGTTCATAACCATCATCGTAAACTATGAGCTCTAGTTGGCGACCTTGAATACCACCTTGTTTATTAACTAGCTGGAAATAGCTTTCAATGCCTGAGCGCATATCATTACCCAATGCTGCCGCAGGGCCAGTTAAAACACCCGTCATACCGATCTTAAGCGACTCTGCTGACATAGCAGGTGTTAAACCTAATAATAATGCTACCGTAACAATGAACTGTTTAAGCTTTTTTTTAATCATTTTCTTCCGTGTTGTTTGACTGACTATTTTTATCATCGGAATTAGCTTTAACAGGGGCATCATCCATTAATATTCGGTTTGCAGCACCATCCATATCATCATATTGGCCACTTCGCACAGCCCAAAAGAAAATCGCTACACCGATAATCCCTAACAATAACATACCAGGCAATAAACCATAAATCACTTCCACTCTATTAGCTCCTGAAAAAACGTTTTATTCTTGCAGCATTACCTATCACCAACAGAGAACTAATAGGCATTGTTAAAGCTGCAACTAGTGGGCTAACCAATGACATCATAGCCAAAGGCACCATAATGACATTATAACTAATAGATAAGGCAATATTCTGTTTGATTGTTCGCAAAGTCCGACGAGCAAGCTCTCTTGCCTCAGCAACCTTATGTAACTCATTATGAGATAAAACAATATCAGCACTCTCTATTGAAACATCCGTTCCTGAAGCTAGAGCAATACCCACGTCAGATTGAATAAGTGCCGGAGAATCATTCACACCATCTCCTACCATTGCAACGATTCCTCCTTGTTGCTGTAAGCGTCTCACTACATCTGCTTTATCTTTGGGTAGGACTTCCGCTTGACGTTCAATATCACCTAGCTCAGCTGTAATCGCATTGACGACAGATTTTTTATCACCACTTAATACCGTAACAGAAACACCCTGCTCTCTTAAGCTAAGTATCATTTCTCTTGCATCATTTCGTAACTGATCAGCCAAACCAATCATTCCATCTATCACACCATCAATAGCTACAAATATACAGCTTGTACCTTGTTGCTCTAATTCATCTATTCGATTTTGCCAGCTTTCCAAGCCACTTATATCCTGTGCAGATAGCCATGCACTCGTTCCAATCAATAAACGTTTATTACCTACAAGCGCTTGAACACCTTGTCCTGGAGATGATGTAAAGTCTGAAATAGCCAGTAAAGATAGATTCTTTTCTTTTGCAACGCTCATTACTGCCTTAGCAATACCATGCTCTGAATGCTGTTCTACGGATGCAGCTATCGTTAATAACTCATTTGTAGTCATTTCAGAAAAAGTTTCAACTACAACAACTTCTAATTTTCCTTCAGTCAGCGTACCCGTTTTATCAAAGACAAAATGTGTCACCTTCGATAGAAATTCTAATGCGGCACCCTGTTTAATTAAAATCCCTTCATTTGCCCCCACCCCTGTTGCCACAGCCACAGACATAGGCGTTGCTAAACCAAATGCACAAGGGCAAGTTATGATCAATACAGAGGTTGCCGCTAATAATGCCTGCTCAAAATCAAACTGATACCAATACAGGAACGTCAAAGCAGACAATGACAGAGTGATAACAACAAACCAAGGTACGATTCTATCTGCAGTACATTGAATGGGTGCCTTAGAGGCTTGGGCATCTTCCATCAAACTAACAATCTTAGATAAAGCCGTATTACGCAATACTTGTTGCGCTTTTACAGTGAAAGCCCCTTCACCATTGATGCTACCAGCAACAACCTTATCTGTAAGTCTTTTCACAATAGGAAGAGACTCTCCCGTTAACATGGACTCATCTACAGCACTTTGTCCGTCAACGATGACACCATCAACAGGTATCTTTTCTCCCGGTTTAACCAGAAGAAAATCTCCTATACTTACCGCTCTTATCGGTACTACCTTAGGTATTCCATCGGTAATGACTGTCGCGAGTTTAGGTTGCAGCTCTAATAGTCTTGATGTTGCAGATAATGCCTGTCGCTTAGAAATGGCTTCTAAATAACGTCCAACCAAAATAACAAATAAGAAATTGACCACCGTATCAAAATAAACATGACCAACAGTAGAGCCAGTGATTGTTACATAGGTCGAATAGGCATAGGTTGCTGAGGCACCAATTGCAATAGGTAAATCCATTGTTAAATATCGTCGCCGAAGGCCTAGTACAGCATTCCTCAGAAATGGGAAGCCGGCATAAAATAATGTTGGTGTGGCGATGAAAAAGCTAATCCAATGGAACCAGTTTTTAAACTCACCTTCATCAGCCCCACTGTATAAAGCAATCGAAATCCACATTAGATTCATCATCGCAAAACCAGCAAAGGCCATACGATAAAGTAGAGAACGGTGTCTCTTTGCTAAGGCTCCCTCAGCTGTATCAGAATCAAATGGGACTGCCGCATAACCTATATCACCAAGCGCCTTAAGTATCGTAGATAACTCGGTAAAGCTATTATCCCACTTCAATAATAAACGTTTTGAAGTCAGATTAACTTCTGCCGAAACAACACCCTGTTGTTTAGCTAATGAATGCTCAATAAGCCAGACACAAGCGGCACAGTGAATCCCTTCAACGAGTAGATGAATAGAACGAACTTCACCATCTACACTTGTGTAATCGGATTGAATTTCATCTAAATCATAAGATAAAAGCTCCGAAGGGAGTTCTGGAGGTGGAGATAAGGTTTCTCCATCTGGTGTTTTCTGATAAAAGCTTTCAAGACCTGAGTCATAAATAGTTCGACAAACAGTTTGGCAACCAAAGCAACAAAACTCATGCTTTTCATCTGCAATATCAGCAGTAAAACTACCCGCTTGTTCAACGGGTAAGCCACAATGATAACAACTTATAGACAAGGTTTTTATTCAGCACTAAAAAAGAAGCTGATACCTTATCACATGGCGATATTTTTCCGTACTAAAAATAAGCTTATGGTGAAATTGTCACACGCTTATACAGAACAAATTCATTTTCACTTTGTACTGCTTCAACCACTAAATCCCATGTACCTGGCAAGTTGAATTGCAGTTCAGTTTCATAAGTTCCTGGTTTAGAATTTGTCATCACAGATGAAAAGTCTGCAAGTGCATCAGATGGACGATATGCCTTAATAGTCACCGAGTCTAATGCCAATGAGGTAGAGTTTTTCCCTTGGATCAATACTTCATAGTTTTGAGTTTGATTGACGCGTGTTTGTTTAGGAATAAAAAGGTTTCCACTCCACCCGAGCTCTTTTTGCAGTTCAATTTGTTTTTGAATTTGCTCATAGTTTTTACCATTTTCGTAGAAATCTTTATCTACTAAACTTGGTGGAGACTTGAATGCTAGATAAATGAACACAGCATTCATTGATACAAATGTGATTACAAACAGTATTATCGCTAATACCCATGGATTTTTTAAAGCTTCATTATTACTTTGTGAAATACTCATATTTAATCTAATTTAATCTCTTTACTTAGGTGCCATAAACATACTTTTATACTTCAAAGTAATGTTTGAATCTGATAAAACTTCGCCCGTAAATATAATAGGTGTTATACCTTCTTTCAATTTATCTTCCGGTACTCTTACTAGTGCAGTTACAGGAACTACTTTACCGGGTTCTACAGTCATTAATTTTAAACCATGTAATGTAGCGCCATCCAATCCTTTAATATCGAATTGAATCTCTAATGTTTGTTTCGTTTTATTCAACAGTTTAATGGTATATTTATTTTGAACTGAACCATCACTCAAACGTACAAATAATGGTTGTCTTTCATGTACAACCTTGAACTCTGTAGGCGATAAGTTCATAAAACCATATATAATTCCTGACATTGCGCCTAGCAAAATCAAAGCATAAATAATAACTCTAAACCGTTTATATAAAGGGATAGTTTTTGCATTATGATGCAATTCTTTATACGATGCATAACGAATTAGGCCTCGTGGCTGCTTGACCTTATCCATAATGCTGTCACATGCATCAATACACATTCCACAAGTAATACAGCCTTCTTGCTGCCCCTTACGAATATCAATACCAGTAGGACATACCGCCACACAAACATTACAGTCTACACAGCTTCCCTTCGCCGAGTTATCTACACCTTTCTTAATTCGACCACGTGGTTCGCCACGCTCTGCATCATATGACGGTAGTATTGTATCTTGATCATACATAACTCCTTGCAAGCGAGCATATGGGCAAAGCCAAAAACAGACTTGTTCACGCATAAAGCCAGCAAAGGTATAGGTACCAAATGTAAATGCCGTAATAATTACTGCAGCAGTTATTGAAGCATGAAATGTAAACAAATCACGCCATAATTGAAATGCATCAGTAAACCAAGCAACAAATGAAATCCCTGTTAACAATCCAATCAGCAACCACAGCGTATGTTTAAACACTTTACGGCTCAGCTTATGAACTGACCATGGTGCATTATTAAACTTCATTGCTTTTTGTGGTGTGGTTCCCTCAATTTTTCCTTCCAGCCAGGTGAAAATATCTGTCCAAACTGTTTGAAAACAGAAATAACCACAAAATACTCGACCTGCAATACTCGTCACTGCTGCCAGTAAAATTGCGAAGAAAAGTAATGTAAGCGATAGCATCCAAATATCCTGTGGATAAATGGTAATGTCGAAAATATTGAACTGCCTATTGGGTATATCAAATAATATAGCTTGCGAGTCATTCCAGCGAAGGTACGGGCCTAGGAATAATACAGACCAAATAGACATTCCAATCCACTTCAAAGTACGAAATCTTCCAGCTAAGCGCTTTGCAACAATCTTTATACCACCAACATTAATATGCCACTCGGCAACTTCTTCATAGATGTCATCTACATTTGTTGTTTGTTTATTTGATTCTTCGGTCACAAGATTTTCCCAGCTATATATTTCAAGCTACTATACCATATTGTCAGCAATATTAGCATTTGCTTATTTTATTTGTTACTTACGAATAGCAATAAAAAAGCCGGCATAAAGCCGGCTTTTTATAGATTAATTTAGCTGATTAATCACCAGATTTATCTTCGTTAATATGCTTCAGTGCATAATGAACAAAGTAAGCAAGTCCTGCAATCATAGCAATAACACTTAAGATTACTGAAACTGAAACCCAATCTATATTCATAATATTTCTCCAAATTCAATAAAACTTAATACTATTGACCACCACCGAACTGGTGAACATAAACAGCTAATTTCTTGATTTCTGTTTCAGTTAAACGCTCCGCTTCATCACCTTCTAACTCATCAGACCAATCAATATCGTTTAGATCTTCTTCGTCAGCAATAGCATCAGCACGAACTTGTAACATAATCGCAAGCTTTTCACTCCACTGAGGCATTACTGCAATACGAGTTTGTGGATCTGAAGCATCGTTGACACCATGAAGAATGGTATGACGAATTTGCTCTTCATCACCAGAGAAACGCCAGATCTTATCAGTTAAGTTTGCTGAGCCCATAGCTTTGACACCTTTAGCATCAGCACCATGACAGGCAAAACAACCTTTAGCATTAAATAATGCAAGACCCGCTTCAGTAGCCGTTCCATTTGAGCTATCAACAACAAATTTAACTAGCTCATCAACTTCAGCATCATTTAATAAATTCGCATGTGCCATCATCGTGCCAGCACGACCATTAGCAATACTCATTTGAATCTCATTAACTGAACCACCAAATAACCAGTCATCATCAGTCAAGTTAGGATAGCCAGCAGCTTCAGCTGGAGCACCACCCGTGCCATGACATGCTGCACAGTTGTCACCATAAAGTACTTTACTTGAACCAATCGCATAGTTCAGCATTTCTTGATCCGCTAGAATCTCTTCTACGCTCATTTGTGCTAAACGCGTTTCAGATGGCGCTCGAATCGCTTGTACTTTCGCATAGTCTTCTTTGAACTCTTTGATCTGAGTCCAACCAAACAATCCTTTAGTACTATCATTAACTAATGGTAGTGATGGATAGAGGATAAAGTAAACAATTACCATTATTCCACTTAACCATAGAGAATTTAACCACCAACGTGGACATGGATTATTTAACTCTCTAATCCCGTCCCAAACGTGGCCAGTATCTTCCACTTGAGCAGGGTTACTCTTTTTATCTGCCATCTTATTTCTCCGATTTTATATCGTTATCGTCTAAAAGCATGGTGCGATGTGATTCTATACTTTCTTTGTTTTTAGGGTTCAGTACCCAAACATAGGCAATAAGCATTATTAAAAACACAACCACAGTCAGCAAAAGCCCAAACCAGTCGGTTCCTGTCATTGAACTCCAGTCAGTATGGAAATACTCTAGGAATTTAGTCACGGTAGTCTCTGCCTGGTTCAAATTTAATCATAGTACCTAGTACTTGAAGGTAAGCAACCATTGCATCCATTTCAGTTTTACCTTCAACAGAAGCAGCGGCACCTTTGATATCTTCATCACTATAAGGTACGCCTAAAACTCTCATCGCTTTCACACGTTTTTCAATGCCAACACCATCAATCGTAGCTTTGTCTAACCATGGGTAGTTAGGCATTACAGATTCAGGTACAACACTTCTTGGAGCACGTAGATGTTGTCTATGCCATTCATCAGAATATTTACCACCTAAACGAGCAATGTCTGGCCCGGTACGCTTAGAACCCCATTGGAATGGGTGATCATACTTAGACTCAACAGCTAATGAGTAATGACCGTAGCGATCTTTCTCATCACGGAAAGGACGAATCATTTGTGAATGACACAAGTAACAACCTTCACGCTGATAAATGTCTCGTCCTGCAAGTTCTAGAGCTGTGTACGGACGTACACCTTTAAGCTCTTCGAATTCAGGATGATTAACATCTTCTAATGTCGTATCTAAATAGAACAGTGGAACAATTTCTACGATACCACCAACAGACACAACCATAGCTGTTGCTAAGACAAGTGCCCATACGTTTTTTTCCAGCTTCTCTTGAAAGGATACTGGTTCATTTGAGTTATGTTCAGACATTCCAGTCTCCTTTAAATTACAGCGTTAGCTTCAGCTGCAGACTTCGCAGATGAATTAGCAATAGCTTTACGAATAGTTACAGTAACGTTGAATAACATAATACAAGCACCTAACCAGAAGATTAAGCCACCTGCAGCACGCATTGCGTAGTACGGATGCATTTGAGCTACTGACTCAACAAATGTATAAGCTAAGTTACCGTAATCATCGTATGCACGCCACATTAGACCCTGCATAATTCCTGATACCCACATCGCTGTAATATAAACAACAGTACCAATCGTTGCCATCCAGAAATGTAAGTTAACTAACTTAACAGACCAGATAGTTGTACCCCATAGACGCTCTACCATGTGGTAAATAGCACCAATAGAAACCATTGCAACCCAACCTAATGCACCCGCATGTACGTGACCGATAGTCCAGTCAGTGTAATGTGATAAAGCATTAACTGTTTTAGCCGCCATTACAGGGCCTTCAAACGTTGA
>ENA-ORXI01000573-ORXI01000573.1-sediment-metagenome-genome-assembly--contig:-NODE-573-length-30639-cov-8.129965_pt1 | contig 30639 bp, 40 predicted proteins | sample MGYA00237861_ERZ511468 | MGnify/ENA primary metagenome ERZ511468 (study PRJEB26299, sample SAMN06266213) | sediment metagenome | isolation source: Hudson Canyon methane seep mesocosm | place: USA:Hudson... | reverse complement strand
ATATTATGAGTATGTTTTAAAAAGTTTAAATCTTCTAAATCAACATTTTTAGATTTAAGCATTGCTTTAAGAGAAACTTCACTTGCATTAGCAATTGTAGTCATGATTCTTTTATTTTTAAAATCATTGATAGAATTTATTTTTGATTCTTTTGTAGTTAGAAGAACAAGAGGACTCGCTTGAAATAAAGCATATAAAGCAACAATGTTTCTGTGCTTAGCTCTGTCTAAAATTAAAGCCTCTCTTCCAATTGCAAAATCAATTGTATTATTACTAACCTCTTTTGGAATATCTATACCAAATTTGAATGGTTTTATCTCAACATCCAATCCAGCTTCTTTATAAAAGCCTTTTTCTTTTGCGATATAATAACCTGCAAATTGAAATTGGTTAAACCAAGATAATTGTAAAGTAATATTTTTTAGTTCAGCTGAGGCACTTAGTGATTGAATAAATATAATTAAAGCAAAGATAATTTTAGGTAAATAATTCATAGATTATTATACATATATTCTATTTGATAGGGTCTTAAATAGAAATTAGCTGTTTTAACCTGTAGTCTGTAGACAGACAATTCTACTTAAAGTAGCAGTTATTTATCGATACGAGTCTTTGTATATTCTATTTCTAGAATATTTATAGCTTCTATATATTTCTCTTTTTCATCTAATTTTATAGTATCTATAAGAGGTTTATATTTTTGAAAGGTTGACCATACTTTTATAAAAGCAGATTCTCTACCTTTATAAAAAAGAGCAATTGCAGTAGTACCATTTATAAGGCCTTGGATAAACTTTGCTTTATCCTTTTCCCCTGCTTTTTTTAACTCTCTCCAGTCATGCTCTAATACTTCATGAGCTTCTACAAACTGTTTATCTAGTATTAGAGATATGAACTCATCTATTTTCATAAATGTTTACAGATACTTTTTAAGTACATCTGGAATAGTAATAGTTCCATCTTCATTTTGATAGTTTTCCATAACGGCTACCAATGTTCTTCCAACTGCTAAACTTGAACCATTTAAAGTATGACAAAGAATATTTTTCTTACCATCTTTATATCTGATTTTTGCTCGTCTTGCTTGGAATTCTCTTGTATTAGAAATAGAAGAAATTTCTCTATATAAGTTTTGACCTGGTAACCATACTTCTAAATCTATTGTAGTTGATGCACTAAACCCAAGGTCACCAGTACATAATTGAACTCTTTGATGAGGTAAACCTAATGATGTAAGTAAATCACTCGCACAATTAACCATTTTTTCAAAGATTTCAGCTGATTGTTCTGGAGTTGTAATTGCAACCATTTCAACTTTATCAAATTGATGTTGTCTTATCATACCTCTTGTATCTCTACCTGCACTTCCCGCTTCTTTTCTAAAACATGGAGTGTATGATGTAAGTAACATTGGTAACTCATCTTTTTCTATTATCTCATCATTATAAAGGTTAGTTAAACATACTTCAGCTGTAGGAATAAGGTATAAATCTTCACCCTCAATTTTAAATAAATCATCACCAAATTTAGGTAGTTGACCTGTTCCTTCAAGTGCATTTGTATTTGCCATAAATGGTACATACCACTCTTCAAAACCACGTTCACGGTTAAAGTCTAAAAAGTAATTAATAAGTGCTCTTTCTAATCGTGCCCCAATACCTTTAAGCGCTGCAAATCTAGATTTTGCAAGTTTTACACCTCTAGTAAAATCAATCATTCCATTGTTTTCACCAAGTTCCCAGTGTTCTTTTGGTTCAAAAGAAAATGTCGGTTTATCTCCAATTGTAGATAACACAACATTTTCATTTTCATCAGCACCAATAGGTACACAGTCATCGGGAAGATTTGGGATACCCATAGCAATATTTTGCATAGCAGTTTCTATTTCTCTTACTTGATCTTCAAGCTCTTGTTTTCTTGCCTTTAATACACCAATTTGCTCTTGTAAAGGGGCTACGTCTTTACCTTCTTTTTTATAAGAACCAAACTGTTGAGATAATACTTTTTGCTCAGCTTGAGATGATTCCATCTCTTTTCTTTTCTCTTTTGCATCTTCAACTTGTGTTTTTAAACTTGCTAAAGTTTCTGTAGTCACACCTTTTTTTTGTAATGCAACACTTACTGTATCAAAATCTTTTTGTAAAAGTTTTATATCTATCATCTATTTTCCTATTTTAATGTTTTGTCTATTATATTACTTATTTCTTCTTTTTTTACAAAATCAGAACCCATACTTACAATGAATTGGCTAGCTTCCGCTACAGTTAAAGTTGTTTCTTTTGTTTTACGTTTATCAACTATAACAGTATATCCACTTGTTGGATTTGGACTAGTAGGTACAAATAAAACAAGCACATTTTCATATTTATTTAATACATAAGCAGGTACCCATAAATCGTCTTTTGGATATTCAACTAAAACAACCTCTCTTTTTACATCTTTACTATTTGGTTTAAATAGTTCTGTTATCTTTTTTATAATTGAATAAATTGTTCCAATAGCTGGTACTTTTTCTAATAATCTATCAATAATAGAGACTAAATACGACTTACCTGCACGTTCTATTGATGACCCAACTAATGCTAAAATTATAATTACTAAAACAAATAATCCTACTGTGTATAAGGGACTATTTGTATATGAAGATACAAAAACAAAAAGTTGTTTACTTATTGAATTAAACCAAAAGATTAGTTGGACTACAACTAATAATGGTATAAGTGCTAATGCACCAAGAAATATATATCTAATTAATTGTTTCATCTAATACTCCATAAAATTTTGCTATTATATCGAAAATAAACTAAGGATTGATTTTTGAGAATATTAAGTGGAATTCAACCAAGTGGAACTATACATATAGGTAATTACTTTGGCATGATAAAAAAGATGATTGAGTCTCAAGATGATGGTGAATTATTTGCATTTATTGCATCATATCATGCACTTACATCAGTAAAAGAGAAAGAAGTTTTACAACAAAATATATTTGACGTTGCAGTTAATTTTTTATCTTTAGGTATGGATCCAGATAAATCAACATTTTGGGTTCAAAGTGATGTACCTGAAGTATTAGAATTGTACTGGATACTTTCAAATCATACACCTATGGGACTTTTAGAGAGAGCACATAGTTATAAAGATAAAACAGCACGTGGAATTGCATCAAATCATGGATTACTTTCATATCCTGTGCTAATGGCTGCTGATATTTTATTATTTGATTCAAATATAGTACCTGTTGGTAAAGATCAAATTCAACATGTAGAAATTGCAAGAGATATAGCAAATACTTTTAATAATACTTATGGTGATATATTAACAATGCCTTTATCTAAAGTAGAGGAAAGTTTGGCAACTGTACCTGGTACTGATGGTGCAAAAATGTCAAAGTCTTATGGAAATACAATTGATATGTTTGGTGCAAAAAAAGCTCTGAAAAAACAAGTTATGAAAATTGTTACTGACTCTAGAGAGTTACATGAAGTAAAAGAATATTCAACTTGTAATGTATACAAGCTTTGTGAGTTATTTATGAATGATGACGAATTAAAGGTCATGCAAAATAGATATGCTACTCCTGGTGAAGGATACGGTCATTTTAAAATTGCTCTTATGGATAAAATAAATGAACATTTTGCTCCTTATGCTGAGAAACGTGAACATTTTATAAATAATCCAGATGAAGTAAAAGAAATACTTGCTATTGGTGCAAAAAAAGCAAGTAAAATTGCTAGAGAAAAGTTAAGTGTTATTAGAGATGCGGTAGGTCTTAATTATTAAATAAAAAAGAGAATTTATTTTAAAAATTCTCTTATTTTTTTATGATTATCAATAGCTTCTTTCATGTCATTTCTATGGGTTTTTAAGAAAGCTATATTTTTATAGAATAGTTCAGATAAAGAGTTTAATTCTTGAGTATTAAGATCAAACTCTTCAATTTTGTTATGGGTTAAATATGATATAACCCATTTTTGTAATGATTCAGCTCGTAACTCGGAGTCAAGACTATCAATATATTTTAGTTCTGATAATGCCTTTAAAGACCAGTTTCTTCTTTCCATGCTTCAATAAGTCCTGTAACTACTTTTTTAACTTGTGAGATTGCACTAAGGTTACTATCAACCCCTGCACTAAATAATGTTTCAATTTGATATAGATATAATCCATCTAGGTAATATGCTACATCTCCACCATCAAAATCTAATATATTTCGTAATTCATCAAAAATTGCTATCGATCTGTTAATATATTCAAATTTTGCTTCAACATTTTCATCTTCTATCGCATTTTCAACAAATGATAAGTACTTTAAAAGACCCTCATATAGCTTTAGTATAAGCATATACGGGTCTTCTGTTGTTGCTGCTTGTTGGTTATATATTTCTAAACCCATTAAAATCTCCAATAATATTTATTAGAATATTATAATATATATATACTTAAAGGCTATTAAGTATATTCTAGTTTGAAGAATTTTCAGAAGCAATTATTGCTTTTAGTCCACCAAATGAAGCTTCCATTTGAGTTATAACAGAACCATATGCTGCGAATTGAGCTGCCATAGTATCATACTTTGTATCAAGTGCTTTGACTGCAGCTTCTTTTTCTTCATTTAAATCAATTTTTCTTTGTGCAATAGAGTCTTCCATTGTTGAAAATAAACCATTATAAGCATTTAAATCATCAAGCTGTTCTTTTAATGTTGTACCAAAACCTTTATCTTCTGCAACACCTATAAATAATGCTTTAACTTTTTCTGGGTCATCTGTTAATGCCTTACCTAATACAGTTGAATCGAGTGCTAAAGTTCCAGATTTATCAAATGAAAAACCATGAGTTAACATACTATCATCATTGACACCAAATGTATCAAACATGGTATTTTTGATATTATCTACAATTGATTTAAGTGTTGATGTATCCTGCACGCTTGGTGTTGCAGAATATATTTCTTCTGTAACCATAAGTAAAAGTTCATTGTACTTATCTACAACATCTTGTATTGCAGGTATGATGTTACTATCATCCTTTTGAATAGAAATTGATGAGTCACCTGTTGTAGAAGCTGTAATTTTAAGGTTGCCATCAATTGTCACACTATTCGATGAAACATCATATGCCACTCCATCAATTGTTGCTGTTAGGTTTTTTGCAATAAGTACCTGGTTATCCAGTGTTCCAGGAACAGTTTCATCTAATAACCCTAAGTCTAGACCACCTGCTTGAGCTATAGTTAAAGCATTTGCAATCCCAGGCTCTTGACTTTTTATAATTAATCTATACTCAGTATCTGATACTTGTTCAATAGAAGCGTCTATAGTTCCAGTTAAATTAATATCAGTAAGTAATTCGTCATATGTTTTACCATCTGTTACAAAATCAGTACCATTTATAGTTAATGTACCATTTCCAATAATATCACTTTTTGATGAAAATTTATCTGTTTGATAAGCATCTTTACTCGCGAGTGTTGCAATATTTATATTTATTGTTCCCTCTTTTAATGCCCCAACATCAGCTGCATCAAAGATAGCTGATTCTCCTGTAGTAGTAGCTGATATTTGTTCAAATGCATTATTTCCTGATGAGTATAAATCAAAGGCTTTTACAGATTCAATTAATTCATTTATTTTAGTATTTACATCACTAATAACTTTTGTTTCTGTATCTATTAGTTCAATGCTTTTTTCTAAAGGTTCAACACGTGTTGTTGCTTCTGCATCATAGAGTTTTTGTACTAATTCACCATTTAAAGAGGCTGCTCCACCTGTACTAAACGAACCTAAACTTGTATAATCTGCCATAATATTCTCCTTATTTTAGTTTACTTATCTTTTCATTCCAAGTAATGTTGCTAACATTTCATCGACGATGGTAATCATCTTTGCGTTTGCTTCATATGCAGATTGAAATTTTATTAGTTCAATCATTTCTGCATCTTTATCTACTTTTGTCATTTTATCATATGCATTTTGCATTGATTCTGTTACTGCTTTTTGTGCACCTAGTTTAAAATCAACGTTTTCTTTATTATCTGCTACCCCTACACGTAGTGTTTGGTAAAATTGTGAAAATGATTGATTATTTAATCCAGTACCATCAAAGTCTATATCTTCTTTCCATTGAATTGTTGCTAAATAATCCAATTTATCTTGAGTCAAATTATTTAATGAACTAGTGTTAAATTTTAATGATTTAACATCCGCTCCAGAGAAGAGATTTAAAAAAACTTTTTTATCTTCATCTGAATGTAATTCTACTGAATCCGTTCCATACACATAAGATTGATCTGCATTTTCTATATACGAGTTTGTTAAGTTAGATAATGTTTTTGCAAATTGATCTAATTTATCTTTATAGTCATTAAACATATTATTACCTGAATCGGTATTAACATTATCAACCATAGCTTTTATTGAACCACCACTTAATGTAATCTCTTTTTCAAAGATTTCAAGATGAATATCATCCATACCTTCTTCACTTAAATAATCATTTTTTAATTGGTGAGATTTTGCATTACTATCGTTTACTAAAAACTCACCTACAAAAGAACCTTTTTCTCCGTCAATCTCAGATTCAATTACTAAATATCGATCTTTATTTGGAGAAATACTGTCATAATCTGAATGTCGAGGATCATTAGTTAAAATTTTTGTGCCATCTTCCGCTAATTCATATTGTCCATTATAAGCTTTAACAAGAGCACCAAAATCTTTACTCTCATTAATTTTGTAAATCATTGCTTTTAGTACATTATCTTCTGTAACAATATCATTTGCATTATTACTATCTCCATCTAAATCAACAGGTACACCAAAATCATCTACTATAGTTTCACCTCTTGTAACAGTGAGTGAAACTTCATTATTTAATATGTACGTTAAACTATCAACTTCACCTTTAGTTGTTTCAATACTTCCTGTATATACAATACCATTACTATCTGTATTATCTATAGCGGGGACATCCCCTTCTAAAGCTTCATATGTAATAATCACTTGATCTCCAACACCTGCTGCAATAGTAGCAATTTTTTGATCAGGGTTATTTGAATTCCAAGTAGTTATAATATTTGCACTATCCGCCAAAACCTTAGTTACAGTATTTGCTGCTGTGTCTCCCGTAACAGATCCTGCAACAGAATGTCCTAAAAAATTAACAGCTGATGTAGCTGTGCCTGACAAATCAATTTCTTGTACTTCTGCAATGGGATTATTATTCCATGTTGCAGGTATTAAAGAATCAACATGTGGAACAAGTGTCGTACCATCTGTATCTAACTTTGCATAAACATCTTTTTGGGGTGTATAATTTTCTATCAAAGTTATTTCATGAACATTTGTGTCAAATCTTACAGCCGTTACACCTGCAATTTTTAGTTGATAGTGTTCTCCTCTTGTAATCTCTACATCAATATATTCTGCCAATTCTTTTTCTAAATTATCTCTTTTATCTAATAAGTCATTAGGTGTACCACCTGTATTATCAGTAATCTTTTTACTAATATTTCCAATTTCTGTTAAAATATTATTAATTTCATCAACATTTTCTTCTATATTCAGGAATGTTCTTTCTTCTTTTTTTTCAATTCCTTCATACAGGTCTTTTAAATTAGCAACAATTACTTGTGCATTATTTGAAACATCATTTTTATAAACTTCATTATTAGGACTAGTTCTTAAGTTTTCTATTGAGTTAAAGTATCTATCTATATCTGCAGACATACCTGATGTATCAGTTTCATAAAAAATAGATTCTATATCACTTAACATACTCGTTAATTCATTTAGATTTGAAAGTTTACCTTGTTCTTGTATCAAGTTTTGATACATATATATATCAGTTATTCTTGATACATCAGTTATTTGTATTCCTCGTCCAGTTATTCTTGAATCAGCATGATCTAACTCCGAAACATTAACGACTCTTTTTTTATAGCCGGGAGTATGTTCATTGGCTAGATTATTCATCACGTTTTCAACTTGTGTTTGTGATGCCTTTAAACCTGTTTGAGCTACATTTAATATATTTAACATGACTTTTCCTCTTTTTCTTACTTAATACTACTCTTACAATTCTTAAATTTAGATTAAAAAGGAGATATAGCTTCTATTAATCTTGTTCCCCAACCCTTCTTTAATGCATCATTATCTTCACCATCTTTAGCATATAAAATTTTTAAGTTTGCTAGTTGACTTGAATTTACTGTATTTTCTGGAGTAATGTCGTACGGTCTTATTACACCGCTAATTTTAATGTTTTGTTTTTCACCATTAATTAACATCTCTTTACTACCTTTTATAAAATAGTTACCATTTTGATATGTTTGCTCAATGATTGCTGAAATTGTAGTAGTGAATTCTTCATCAACTTTAGTTTCTGCTGATCCACTAAATGTATTCGTTGAAGTTGATGTAAATCCCATTCCTAGAGCACTATTTAATTTTTTAGCCACTCTAGATTGCCCACTTGAACCTGTTGTAGGTGCAGTAAATACTCCTCCACCTAAAGAAGTACTATTTTTTTTGGACAAATCTCTTTCATTTGTTGAATCATTTGTTAATGTTTCCGCAATTAAAATCTGGATTATATCACCTACTTGTAAATCTTTTTTATCTGCAAAGAGTGATGCACCTCTTCTAGAATATAATGCACCTTTTCTTTTAATAGTTGGTTCAACTTGTTTTGGAACTTGCATTGTTGGTGTAGTATCAACATCTATTTTTTGTTTTGTAGCACAGCCTGAAAAAAGTATAAAAGTTAAAAAAGCTGATATAAGTAGTTTATGCATCGTATTTGTTCTCCACTATTGTTTTTAAATCAATTGCAATTTTTATATTTTTATTAGAATTTTTTACCATTGCAGCAACTCCATATCTAATAAGTAGGGGTTCTATATCTGTTGTAAAATCACAGATAATATATAATTTGTCTTTAACTATTTTAATAGATTGAACATGTTTTTGTTCTAATATATTAACAATAATAACAGACTCTTTATAGATTGTTTTTTCAAGATTTATTGATTTGTCAATTTTCTTTTTGACAATAGTTTGATCTAGCGTAACGACTAGTTTTTCATTTTCAGCTTCAAATTTATTACTCATATGATTATAATAAAGTGTAAACATTACTATAAGAGAAAGCATAGATAATGCTTTGATTAATAATTGGTTTTTATTTCTTGTTTTTATTATTATTATCATGCTATTCTCTTTCTATTATTTAATTACAAATGAGGTAAAGAATATATCTAAAACCATGTTTTTCATTATATCTTCATTTCCATCTGCTGCATCATTTAGAATGTTGTTTAGTTCATCAATCATCTCTTCTTTAAGCATAGCTTTACCACCAACAGTTAGTAACTCCTCACTACTACGTGCACTAATTTGTCGTATAACTGAATCTACCATTTCTGCTTTATTTGCTTCAACTAATGCTTCAATTGAAGGTTCACTAGCTTTCATAGTAAAAGATAATTTCATTAATTTAGCTCTTCCTTTTGCATCAGTAATATTTAGTACTAAACTATCTATTTTTGCTTGAAAAGTTTCACCAATTTCTTCTTTTTCTGTATCCATACTTTTTTCAGCTACGGGTGCTGCTGCATTCATAGGTTCGTCACTAAATAGACCTTTTGAATACATAAAATATCCTATTCCACCTATTGCTAATAATAAAATAATTATTAATCCAATAAGAACCATCATCATTGGATTTTTACTACTTTTTTTTGCTTCTACTTCTTCAGCCATTTTATTCTCCTATATTTTGTTTTGTTCTTTATTTATTCTCATTTTTTTCATTAAAATTGTAGATGTCTTAGTGTCAAACTTTTTAAGTATTTTCATAACACGTTTATCTTTCATTCGAATCATTATATCAAAGACTTCATCAATTTCACCATTTCTTATCATTTCATTAAAAACATTGATCACTACACCTAATTTCATCTTATCGTACATTAACGTTGCTTTAGACGTTATAACACGATTAATCTCATCAAGAATTTTTTGATTTGATTTTTTTGTATCTAAAATTATGTTTTCTGCTTGTTTTATATCTTTTTGTAGTTTTTCTAATTCTGATTTATTTTTTTGATATTCTAATTCTTTAATTTCATAAAATTCATTTAATTCATCTTTTACAGCTATTAACTCTTGCTTTTCCTTATATAAGGAGCTTTCTTTTACAGAAACAGCATTTGCAAAGTTTAGTAATAAAAATGTAAAGAGTAAAATTTTAGTAACCATTTGAATCCTTTTTATTTTGAATATATTTAGCTTGCATATATTCAGAGGCAACTAACTCTTCAAGTTTCTGCGATTTTTTTAATGCTATTTTTTTATTTTCTTGTAAAATATAATTAAATTGTTCACTTTCTTTATTTAATGACAATATAATACTATCATAATATTCTATTTGTTGTTTTAATTTCATCTTCTTTTGATTTAATTTAATCATATGTTCTTTCATTGTATCTTTATGGATTTGTAAAACTCTAAAATCTGAAATGGCACCCATAATATCTAGTGTAGCTGTATGAAAAGCCTGATTAGTATTTTGTAACTCCATATCTATCTCATCCATTTTAGAAAGAGACTGTTGTTTTAGTAAAACTTGTTGATTGATTTGTTGTTGTTTTAATTTATATAACTTATCTATCATTGTGTTTGACCAAATTCTCTTATCATATCCCAAAGTTCTAAGGTATATCCTTCAATATTATCACCTATCCAAGGCAGTGATATAACAATAAAAACAGATACTATAATCATTTTAGGTACAAAAGCTAATGATGCATCACTAATTTGTGTTACCGCTTGAAATATACTAATTATAAGTCCAATAACCATACTTACAATTAATGAAGGCAAACCTAGTAAAAGGATTATTGCTACGGTACTTTGAGATATTGCTATTAAGTCCATTTTAGTCTTTTATTTTTATTGTAATCTCTATAGTTTTATTTGCTAATAATTGACTTAATAAAGTACCTAAATCATTTGTATTTATAGTAGTATCTATTTTTTGAACAGCATCATTATTTGCAACAGGAACACTATTTAGTTCTTCATTTAATGGTGATTCATTTTGAATATTAATTTCAGAGGTTACATCAACTTGATCATCTAAATCTTCAAGAGTTATTTCTTCATCTAAAATATCAACATCTTGAAGCGTTATCTCTTCTTCTCTTTCCAAATTTTCAGTATTGATTGATTCTTCTTTTTCGATGTTTTCAGGTATCTCTTGTCCTAGTGCCTCTAGGATATCAGACTCTATTAGCTCATCTAATTGTGATAATTCATCCATTATTCAGCCTTTTTATTTGTTTGAGTATTTTCTTCATCTTCAAAGGCTTCAAATATATCTTCAACTGAATTTATCTCTGTAGCTTTAGGTTTTTTAATTGCTGTTTCTAATCTCTTTTCAATATAAATTAGTAAATCAGTATATGTGCGTTGGCTAATATCCCCTATGCCATTATGGTCAAGAAAACTTTTTTCAATGCCATTTTTTGGGACTAAAAATTTAAGATATTTTGAAATGAAATCATCTTCTATAATTACATTTTCATCTATTAAAAATATTTGATAAGGATCTTCTGTGATAAGTTCTTTTAAATATTGAAGAGTTGTAACATCTACTACATCACCATCTTCAATTTTAAATCTTATGTTTCCATGATCAAGAACTTTGTGTATTTCATTGCTAAAAGATGTACTACCATAAATATATATATTCACAAGAAACCTCAATATTAAATTATTTACCTTAATTATATCTTTATTTTATTAAAGTTTAGATAAAATGTTTTAGATAACAAATAAGTATATAGGATAGCTCAAATTGAAAAATTTTTTATTGACTCTTTTTCTTGCGGTGACTGTTTATAGTCAAACAATTAAAGACATTTCAAATATAGTGGGCATTAGAGAGAATCAGCTTATTGGACATGGACTTGTTGTTGGATTAGCTGGAACAGGTGACAAAAGTCAATTTACTATGCAATCATTGCAAAACCTTCTTAGAAATTCTTATATAAAAATACCTGCATCCTCAATTAAATCAAAAAATATTGCAACTGTTATGGTAACTGCTGTTTTGCCTCCTTTTGCGAGACAAGGTGATAAGTTAAAATTGAGTGTATCATCTATTGGTGATGCTAAATCAATTGATGGAGGACAACTTCTTCTTACTCAATTAAAAGGTGTTGATGGTAAGGTATATGCTCTAGCGCAAGGTTCAATTTTAGCAAATGAAAATATTAAAACAAGTGGTTTAATTTATAAGGGCGCTATAGTTGAAAACGAATTGTCTTATTCTTTAAAAGATGAAAAGTTTATAACATTAAGCCTTTTAGAGCATGATGCTAAAATTGCATCTACAATTGAAGACAAGATAAATGATAAGTATGGCAAAAAATTAGCTGTTGCTTACGATACAAGAACTATTGAGATTGCTAAACCAGATACAATGTCAATCATACGTTTTATATCGGAAATTCAAGCTATAAAAATCGATTCTATGATGAAAAGTAAAATTATTATTGATTTGAAAAAAGAGATTATTGTGGCAGGTGCAAATATTACAATTAACCCTGTAACAATATCGAGAAAGAACTTTACAATTAGAATTAAGAAAAGTAATTTATCAGATAAAGAATGGGCTGATCCTGCTAAAAATTTAGGATTGGATGTTGGTGATGATACAAAAGTTGAAAAAGTTCCTGGTGAATTAGTAACGGCAGTTGATATAGATAATGCTCTTTTAAATACAAAAGAACAACCTACAGTATCAGATTTATTAAGAGCAATGAAAACAATGAAACTTGATATTATGGAAATAATAGAAACTATAAAAATGCTTGATAACCTTGGGGCTATCAATGCAGATGTAGAGATGGTAAGATAAAATGGCAGAATTTTTAAGTCAAGACGAAATTGATGCGTTATTGGATATCGCAGATGAAGATGGTGCATTAGAAGATTTACCTTCAGATGGAGGAAGTGCAAGTAAAGATAAGAGTTATGCAATATATGATTTTAAAAAACCAAATCGTATATCTGCAGAGCAAATGAAGGCATTTAGTGCTTTACATGATAAGATGTTAAGAACAACTATTAGTGAATTATCTGCAATGTTAAGAAAAATTGTTGATGTTAAACTCTATAGTATTGAGCAAATGACTTATGGTGAATTTATCCTTTCTATACCACAAATTACAAGTTTAAATACTCTTTCTATAAAACCTCTTGAGGGTAGAATTGTTATGGAATGTAATCCTGCAATTTCTCATAAAATTATTGCACATTTACTTGGTAATGGTGAAAGTTCGTTAACAGATTCCACAGAAAAAGAATTAACAGAAATTGAACTACAAGTGTTTAATCATTTTTATCAACTGATAATGAAAAACTTAAAAAATGCATGGGACGATGTTTCTTCGATTAATTTAAAAACTGAGAGTATGGATACAAATGCAAATGCAATACAAATTATTTCAGATCATGAAATTGTTTTATTAGTTGTATTTGAAATTACTATCGATGATGAATCTGGATTTTTATCTATTTGTTATCCTATTTCATATATTGAATCTTTATTGGATTTAATTGTAGAAAAAATATTTGCTGAAGCAAAAAATAGAAAAGTAAGTAAAAGAAAAGATATTAACGCACTTATCTCTGGTTCTCAAATGAAAATAGAAGCAATGCTTGCTGAAACAGAGATGTGTATAAAAGAGCTTTTAGAATTAAAAGAAGATGATGTTATTGTATTTAGTAAAAATGCAACAAGCTCATCATCCAAAGTATATATTAATAACAAAGAAAAATGGTCTGCAACAGCAGGTGCATCAAATAATCGTAAAGCAATACAAATTAAGTCAAATATTGATCATGAAAAAATGGAAACATTAAATTCATTAAAAGAATTTAATGATGAGAGGGTAGAACGAGCTAGAGCTGCTAGTGAAGCCATCTCAAAACTTATCGCAACAAGAGATGTATATTAAATTTAGTATATATTTATAAACAATTAGCTATAATCATCCAATAAATAATGAATTATTAAAAGGATAGTTATGCTTTTGACTCCTGGTCCAACAGCCGTACCTGAGTTTGTAAGAACTGCAATGAGCAGTGAAACTTTACACCACAGAACACCAGAATTTGAAAATATTTTTAAAGAAACTCGCGAATTATTATTAGAGTTATTTGATATGCCCGAAGCAGTTATGCTGGCTTCCAGTGGAACTGGTGCTATGGAGGCTTGTGTTACAAATTTAACACATACAAAAGCTTTGACAGTAAACAGTGGAAAATTTGGTGAAAGATTTGGAAAAATATGTGATGCACATAATATTCCTTTCAGTGAAATTAAACATGAATGGAATACTCCTGTTAGTATTGAAGAGATAACAAATGTTATTAAAAATGACAGTGATATAGATGCCATTTTTGTTCAAATTTGTGAAAGTGCTGGAGGATTAAGACATCCTGTAGAAGATATTGCAAAAGCAGTAAAAGCTGTTAATCCAAACATTACAATTGTTGCAGATGGAATCACTGCTATTGGTGTAGAAAAGATTGATGCTACAAATATTGATGCAATAATCACTGGAAGCCAAAAAGCACTTATGTTACCACCTGGTTTATCAATGATTGGTTTTAGTAATGAGGCAGTGTCAAAAATTGAAAAAAAATCAGCAGGTTATTATTTTAATTTAGCATCAGAAATTAAAAAACAAAAAACTAATACGACAGCATATACGGCAGCAACAACATTGATAATTGGTTTAGGTAGTATTTTATCTAAACTAAAAGAGATTGGATTTGATAATTTATATGCAAAAACAGCATTAAGAGCTAAAGCAACAAGAGAAGCTTTTAAAGCAATTGGTTTAGAAGTATATCCTCACAATCCAGCAAATGCCATGACAACAATTTATACTGAAGACTCTAATGCAATTAGAAAAGTATTAAAAGAAAAATTTGATTTGAATATTGCTGGTGGACAAGATCACTTAAAAGGTAAAATATTTAGAATTAATCATATGGGATTGGTTGCAGATTATGAAGCTTCTTGGGCAGTGAATGCAGTTGAGAAAGCACTTGATGAATTAGGTGTTCGAACATTTGATGGAACAGCAAATAGAATCTTTATGGAAATAAATAATTAATTATGATTTTTGAACATGAAATACCAACAGGCAGTCGATTATATTTTGGTAATACTGCAAAATTAAAACGAGCACTAGAAAATGGTGCAAGTGATTTTTTAGAAGATAAAGGTTTTGAAGAGATTGTTACACCAAATTTTTCTTACTCTGGTCACCAAAGTATTGATAACGAAAAATCTCTTATTACTCTCAGTGATGAAGAAAATAATAGTTTAGCGTTGCGAGCTGATAGTACATTAGATGTAGTTAGAATTATTTCTAAAAGATTAGGTCGAGCAACACTTCATAAAAAATGGTTTTATATTCAACCAGTATTTACTTACCCTGCAAATGAAACATATCAAATTGGTGCAGAATGGATTGGTCACAATAATATATGTGATATGATTAATTTAAATTGTGATTTACTAAATAAGTTAGAGATAGACTCTTTAGTTCAAATTGCAAATATTAATATACCATTGATTATTTCAAAAGAGTATGATATTAATATCAATCTTTTTAAAAATGGTGAAATAGGTGCTTTGTTTGAATTAGACTTAGACTGGCTGACTAAACTTATTAATGTTAAAACAGCTGAATGCTTAGAAAAAATATTAGAAATATTACCTACGTGTTTAAAACAAGAATGTGAAAAACTTATAAATATAGCAAAAAACATTGAATATAAAAATGTAAATGTTTCGCCAATTTATTATAGTGCAATGAAATATTATGATGATATTTATTATAGAGTTATAAATGATAACTTAACAATAGCAAAAGGTGGTGGATACATGAGTAATGGTATTAATTCACTAGGATTTGCAATATATACAGACAATTTATTAAAAGTGATGGAAGGGTAAAAAATGAGTAAAGCAGATGTAATCGTAGGAATCCAGTGGGGTGATGAAGGTAAAGGTAAAATAGTAGATAAACTTGCTCAAGAATATGATATGGTTTGTAGAAGTCAAGGTGGACACAATGCAGGGCATACAATTTGGGTAGATGGTGTTAGATATGCATTACATTTAGTTCCTTCAGGAATTTTAAATCCTAAGGCTGTAAATGTAATAGGAAATGGAGTAGTTGTAAACCCACAATCTATTATTACAGAGATGGAACAGTTTGATAATCTAGAAGGTAGAATTTTTATTTCTGATAAAGCACATTTAAATTTACCATACCATAGTTTAATTGATCAAGCAAAAGAAAAATTAAAAGGTGATAATGCTATTGGTACAACAGGAAAAGGAATCGGACCTGCTTATGCTGATAAAATTAATAGAATTGGTCAAAGAGCTGGAGAATTATTAAATCCTGAACAACTTTGTAAAAATATTATGAGTTATTTTAAAGAAAATAAAGTGATTTTTGATGCAATGGATGTAGCAGTTCCAAATGAAAAAGAACTTTTAGCAGAATTGACAATATACAATGAAAAATTAGGTAAATTTATTACAAATACTACTAATCTTGTATGGGATGCAATTGATGCAGATAAAAAGATTTTATTAGAAGGTGCTCAAGGAACTTTACTTGATATTGACCATGGAACATATCCTTATGTAACATCAAGTGCAACAGTAAGTGCTGGTGCTTGTACTGGTTTAGGAATAGCTCCTAGTGATATTGGTGTTGTTACTGGTATTGTAAAAGCATATACAACAAGAGTAGGTAATGGGCCTTTCCCAACTGAAGATTTTACAGATGCTGGTGAAACTATGGCAGATGTTGGAAAAGAAGTAGGTACTACAACAGGTAGAGGAAGAAGATGTGGTTGGTTTGATGCTGTTGGTGTAAAACATGCAAGTAGGTTAAATGGATGTGACCAATTATCTTTAATGAAATTAGATGTTTTAGATGGTTTTGAAACTATCAAAATTTGTGTAGCTTATGAAGTAAATGGCGAAAGAATTAATTATGTACCATCAAATATGGATAACATTATCCCTATTTACGAAGATATCGCAGGATGGGATAGTGTTGTTGGATGTAGAGATTATGATAAATTACCTAAAACTGCAAAACAATACATTGAACGTATCGAAGAGTTAACAAAAACTAAGGTAGGTATCATCTCAACAAGTCCAGAGAGAGAAGATACTATCATTAGAAAATAAGGAATAGAAATTATGAAATTGAAGAAACAACATAGCCCTTATATCGCAAGAAAAATTACTAAAGATATTGTTAATTCATCTTTTATTGAAGTGAGAAAAGAAAAATCTTTTATCACTGCAGAATGTGAACGAATTTTAATTGACGATATTCAAAAAGAGATTGAACTGGATGATGCTGTTGATGATTTACTAGAAAAACAAGAAGATGATATTGAGTTTTATAAAGCAGATTATAGACAATTGTTTTGGATGACTAAAAAAAGAATGGCTAATGATTTTGGAGTAAATTTGAATTTTGAAGATAGATTTTCAAATATCGCTCACTTGATAATGGATTATTTGTACGAAGAGGACTTCATCCATTTTACTGTAAATGATAACCAAGTAAAAAATCTTATTTCAGAATCAATCAGTAATTTCATAAAAGGTTATGATGAAGCGGATACGTTAGCTTATGAAAAAATTAAAACTTATAAGCGAAAACTTATTCCAGGAACAGAAGATTATGATGTAGTATTTCATAGATTATATGAAGAAGAATTGATAAAAAAAGGTTTAATATAAAAGGGACAACAATGAAAGAGATTTATATATATTTAGAAAATGGAACATATTTAACTGCTAAATCATTTGGAGCTGAAGGAACATTAGTTGGAGAATTGGTATTTAATACTTCTTTAACTGGATACCAAGAAATTATTACAGATCCAAGTTATGCTGGACAATTTGTTACATTTACAATGCCAGAAATTGGTAATGTTGGTGTAAATAGTAATGATAATGAGAGTTCTCAAGCTCACTGTAAAGGTGTATTAGTTCGATCTTATAATGAAAACTATTCTAATTTTAGAGGTGAAAAAAGCCTTTCTGAACTTTTAAAAGAAAACAATACATTAGGTATTTGTGATATTGACACAAGATATTTAACAAAGATGTTAAGAGATAATGGTGCTATGATGATGATTGCATCTACAGAGATTGATAATATTGATGAATTAAAACTTCTATTAGATTCAAGTCCAAGAATAGAAGATATTAACTATATTGAACAAGTAAGTACAAAAACAAGTTACATTCATAAAAATGGTGCTTGGAATATGACTACAATGGATTATAACAAAGCTGTAATGAGTGATAAAAAAGTTGTAGTAGTTGATTTTGGTGTAAAAAGAAATATTTTAAATGAATTAGTTGAAGCTGGATTAGAAGTTGAAGTTATTCCAAGTGATTTTAATGGTGACGATTTAATAAAAAGATACGAAGCTGGTGAAATTGGTGGAGTATTTTTAAGTAACGGTCCAGGGGATCCTTTAACATTAAGTGCAGAAAAAGTAGAAGTTCAAAAATTAATTAATAAAAACATCCCTATGTTTGCAATTTGTTTAGGTCATCAAATGTTAAGTATTGCACATGGACATGATACATATAAATTGAAATTTGGTCAGCATGGTGGAAATCATCCTGTTAAAAATACTAAAAATGTAGTAGAAATTACTGCACAAAATCATAATTATAATGTACCTGATTCGATTGAAGAGATTGCAGAATTAACACATATAAATTTATTTGATAATACTATCGAAGGTGTTAAATACAAAAATAAACCAATATTTTCAGTACAACATCATCCTGAGGCTAGTCCCGGTCCACATGAAAGTAAATATATATTTAAAGAGTTTGCAGACTCTATTAAATAGAATACTTGAAAGGACAGCTTTAGGGTTGTCCTTTTTTTATATAAAAAATTAAGAGGATATATAAAATGAGAGAAACAATTACATTTATAGGTAATGGTAATATGGCATTATCAATAGCAAAAGGTTTAAAAGATATTTTTGATATTGAAGTTGTTGGAAGATCAATGGGAAAATTAGATAAATTTGAAACTAATATTGGTGTGAAAATAAAAAAAGCTATATACGAAGAGTTTGATATGAGTAACAAAAAAATAATTTTATGTGTAAAACCTGCCAATATCCAAGAAGTTGGAGCAAGACTAACTGGTGTTGCTGATGAATTATATTCTGTACTAGCAGGGACAACGATATCTTCATTAAAAGAAAATATCAATGCTAAAGCAATCGTACGAGTAATGCCAAATTTATGTGCAAGTGTTGGAAAATCAATGACTACAATGACAGGTGATGAAACTTTGAAAAAAGAAGCTGAAGAGTTATTCAAAGCTATTGGTGAAACAGCTTGGTTAAGTAGTGAAAAAGAGGTTGATATTGCTACAGCAGTTGCTGGTAGTGGACCTGCATATTTAGCTTTAATTCACGAAGCATTATGTGATGGTGCTGTAAAACAAGGAATGAAAAGAGCAGATGCAATACAAGTTGCTAACGGATTATTTGGTGGTTTCGGTGATTTAATCCAAACTATACACCCAGCTATATTAAAAGATGGTGTTATGAGTCCAGGTGGAACTACAGCGGCTGGTTATGCCGCGCTTGAGCGAGGAAACGTAAGAAATAGTTGTATAAATGCAATAGAAGATGCCTATATGGTAACACAAAAGTAGGAGATAATATGGTAGAATTTTTAAAAAAAGCAAAAGAATCAAGTAGGATAATATCTCAATTAACAGGAAAAGAAAAAAATAAAATACTTTTTCAAATGGCAGATATTTTAAGAAAAAATGACAAAATAATTGTTGAAGAAAATAAAAAAGATATGATTAACGCAGATAAAAATGATTTATCTAGTGCGTTAAAAGATCGGCTTTTATTAGACAGTGCACGAATCGATGCAATGGCTATTGCTATAGAGGAGATTGCTGCTTTAAAAGAACCTACTGGAAGAATTCTGGATGGTTGGATCACTGATGATGATTTGAAAATAGAAAAAGTGTCAGTACCTATTGGTGTAATTGGAATAATATATGAAAGTCGTCCGAATGTTACAAGTGATACAGCTGCACTTTGTTTTAAAAGTGGAAATGTATGTGTTTTAAAAGGTGGTAAAGAAGCACAACACTCTAATGAAATAATCGCAAAATATTTAAGAGAAGTACTTGTCTCAAATAACTTACCACAAGAGATAATTTCTTTATTGCCAGATGCAACAAGAGAAGGTGTGTCAAAGTTAATAAAAATGGATAAATATGTTGATCTTATTGTTCCAAGAGGTGGGGAAGCACTAATTAAGTATATCTCTACAAATTCAAGTGTACCTGTAATAAAACATGATAAAGGTCAGTGTCATATCTATGTTGATAAAGATGCGAAAATGGAAAATGTAATAAGAATTGCAATAAACGCTAAATGCCAAAGACCTGGTGTTTGTAATGCAATGGAAACACTTTTAGTGGATGAATCAATTGCTAATGAGATGTTACCAAAAATTAAAGAAGCATTTGATTTAGAGGGAACCGTATTAAAAGGATGTTCAAAAACACAAAAAATTATAAATGTTGAAAATGCAACAGATGAAGATTATCATACTGAGTATTTAGCAAATATTTTAAATATAAAAGTAGTAGATGGTGTTGATGAAGCAATTTCACACATAATAGAATATGGCTCGGGTCATTCTGAATCTATACTAAGTGAAAATATGACAACTTCAGAAAAATTCTTAAATAGTATTGATGCTTCTAGTGTATATGTTAATGCTAGTACTAGATTTACTGATGGTGGAGCTTTTGGCTTTGGTGCTGAAGTTGGAATTAGTACAAACAAATTACATGCCCGAGGTCCTATGGGAATTGAAGGATTAACTACATATAAATTTAAAATTTATGGAAATGGTCAATCTAGATAAAACTTAAAATATAAATATAAATATATTTACTTAAAGTGACTTTTATTGATACTATGATAAAGTAAAAAAAATATTAGGAGAAGTGAAATGGCAGTAATAATAACAGATACATGTATATCTTGTGATGCTTGTTTAGATGAGTGTCCAACAGAATCAATCGTTGATAACGATGAGAATCCAACAGGAGAGGATATTTATTATGTAAATCCAGAAACCTGTACAGAGTGTGTGGGTGACAATGATGCTCCTGCATGTGCTGATGCATGTCCAACTGAAGGTTGTATTGTATGGGATGATTCTAGTGTTGCTCCAGATCAACCAAGAAATGCAAATAGAGGGGCTGATGGCGAGCCTTGTGTAGAAGATTAAAATAATTTAATTAACCATAAACAACTTAAAAAAAGGTAAGAAATTAATTTTCTTGCCTTTTTTTTATTATTTAGCTATAATCCGCCACTTTAATAAAAAACAGGAGAGTATAATGGAACAAACATTATCAATCATCAAACCAGACGCAGTAGCAAAAAACGTAGTAGGTAAGATCTTAGAAAGATTTGAAACAGCTGGATTAAGAATCGCTGCAACAAAAAAAATACAATTAAGTCAAGCAGATGCAGAAGCATTTTATGCAGTACATGCTGAGAGACCATTTTATGGTGAATTAGTAGAATTCATGATTTCAGGACCAGTTGTTGTAACTGTACTTGAAGGTGATAACGCAATGGCTAAAAATAGAGATCTTATGGGTGCAACAAATCCAAAAGAAGCTGAAGCTGGAACAATCAGAGCTGATTTTGCTGAATCAATTGACGCAAATGCTGTTCACGGTAGTGATTCTGTTGAAAATGCAACAAATGAAATTAATTTCTTTTTTGCACAAAAAGATATTTGTTAATATCTAATTGTAGTTAAAAATCAATGAAAATTGAATTTAGAAAGATACCTTTACAAGAGACTGAATTTGAAATTTCTTCAAATTCAGTTAAGTTTTTAGGTACTTTTAGTAAAATATCATCAAAACTTGCAAAAATTAATTCAAAATTATCAGGAAAATGTGATGTTGACTGCTGTAAATGTGGTATAACATTTGATGTTCCCGTAGATTCTGATATTGAGTTTTTGCTTAGTGATGGTATATATTCTTCAGAAATTAATGATGAAGAATTAGTAATTATCGAAGTTGAAGATCATTTTTTAGATTTCAATGAGGTATTACATAGTGAGTTAGAATCACTAAGATCAGAATATCATGTATGTGATAACTGTAAAACAAACGACAATTTAGTCGAAATAGAATATTAAGGATAAGAAATGGCAGTACCAAAGAGACGAGTTTCACACTCAAGAAGTGCAAAAAGAAGAACACACTACAAAATTACATTAAAAAGACCAATCAAAGATACAGATGGGACATGGAAAATGCCTCATAATGTAAACCCTACAACAGGCGAATATAAAGCATAATGCTTAAAATAGCAATAGATGCAATGGGTGGCGACAATGGTTGCGAACCTATTGTAGAAGGTGTAATCTCTGCACTAAAAAAGAACAGATATTTTACCGCTGTGCTAGTTGGTAAAAAAGACGAGCTTTTACCTTTAATTCCTCAAAAATTTGATGAACGAATTATTATACATCAAGCTGATGATGTAATAAGTATGCATGATAGTGCAACAGATGCTCTTAAAAGAAAAGAGAGTACAGCTTATCAAGCAATCGAACTTGTTAAAACTGGTGAGGCAGATGCTTTTGTAAGTGCCGGTCACAGTGGTGCTTCAATGAGTTTAGCAACGCTTAGAATAGGAAGAATTAAAGGTGTAAGCAGACCTGCAATTGCTACTTTACTCCCAACAGTTAATGGAAACACTTTAGTACTAGATGTTGGTGCAAATGTTGATTGTGACGCAAAGAATCTTCGGGAATTTGCTATAATGGGACAAGTTTATGCAGAAGATGTTTTAGGTATTGAGAATCCAATGACTGGACTATTAAGTAATGGGGAAGAAGAATCTAAAGGAAATGAGGTTTCAAAAGAAGCTTTTAAACTTTTAGAAAATGTTCCAAACTTTGTAGGTAATGTTGAGGGTAATGATATTTTTAATGGAAGTGTTGATGTTGTAACATGTGATGGTTTTATTGGAAATATAATGTTAAAAACAGCAGAAGGTGTAGCTGATACTATTGGAAAAATTATTAAAAATAATTTAAGAAGATCATTAGTTTCTATCACTGGTGCAGTCTTAATGAGAAAAGTATTTAAAAGTTTAAAACTAAAAGTTGATTATGCTGAATATGGTGGAGCTCCTCTTATTGGAGTTAAAGCCCCTGTTATTATTGCACATGGAAAATCGAATGCAAAAGCAATTCAAAATGCTATTTTTCAAGCAATTGCTGCAGCTGATTCAAGTTTGAATCAAGATATAGAAGATAGACTAAAACAATTTAAGGACTAAACATGTATGCTTCATTTAAATCTATTGGTGCTTATAAGCCAGCAGAAGTTAGAACAAATAAATGGTTTGAAGACAAAATTGATACTACAGATGAATGGATTTTTAAAAGAACTGGGATTAAAGAACGACTTATTGCAGCTGACGATGAAAATACAAGTGATTTAGGTACTAAAGCTTCGGAAGTAGCGATACAAAGAGCTGGTATAGAAGCAAGTGATATTGATTTAGTTATTTGTGCAACATTAAGTCCAGACTTTAGTGCAATGCCTTCAACAGCATGTTTAATATCTGAAAAACTAGGTATTAAAGATGTTATGGCATTTGATATTAGTGCTGCTTGTACTGGTTTTGTTTATGCTCTTAGTGTTGCTAAGGCATTTATTGAATCTGGTATGAAAAAAAATGTACTTATTGTTGGTGCAGAAAAAGCAAGTAACGTAATGGACTACACAGATAGAAATGTTTGTATGTTATTTGGAGATGGTGCAGGTGCTGCTATTATCTCAACTACTGAAGATAAAGAAAAATCTATTATTGATGTGAACTGTAGTGCTGATGGTAACTTAAAAGAGATTTTATATATTCCTGGTGTTGGAAGTCCTGATGAAAAATTCATGCATATGAAAGGTAACGAAACTTTCAAAATTGCCGTTAAGACACTTACTTCTGATGTTGAAAAAATTATGGCTAAAAATAATTATGTAAATGAAGATATTGATTTATTTATTCCTCATCAAGCAAATATAAGAATAATAAAAGCAGTTGGTAAGGCTCTAAAATTTACTGATAGTCAAAAAGTATTAACTGTTGAAAAATACGGTAATACATCTGCAGCTTCAATTCCGATGGCTATGAACGATTGTTTTGAGGATGGTCGATTAACAAATGGTAAAACAATGTTACTAGATGCATTTGGTGGTGGAGCTACATGGGGTTCAGCTATCGTTAAATTTAACGGTTAATAAAATATAAAAATAGCCAAACTCACTGTGAAGTGAGGACGGAAAGCTACAGATCTTAATATAAGATGGCTGAGTTGCGTATTTCCAAGACAAAACTTTAGGCACTTGTATTTAAATTATAAACACACAAGGTTGCAATATGGCAAAAAAACAAGAAAAAAAATCAAACTTTTTAACAATACTAATTTTATTAACAATTGTGGTCGCAGCTGGATTTTTCTATTCTACTCAACCTGATAATAAAGAAAAATATAAAGTTAGATCCTCAGGGGATGGCGACACGATGTGGAAAGCAAGTTTTATTAATTTAACTGGAAAAGATGCGAAGGATAAAAAAATAGGTTTATCTGATGATTATTGGGAAGGTGGAAAGTTTAAATAGAAGTTTTAAAACTTCTATTTAAAGTAAAGGATTAGTTTCCTCTACTTCCTGGTTTATACGCTTCTGAACCATCTTTACATAATGGACAGTTGTCTGGCTCATACATCTCAAATGTAAAATCATCTAAAGCAAATAACGGTTTATTTAACGGTAATTTACAATTGTCTTTTTGTTCTAAGTCACTTCCTTCTCTTGAACAAAAACCTCTATTAGCAAGTGCTGCATAAGCAACAATATTTCCACCATCAGCTTCTACTTGTTTAGCAGCTTCTAACGCAGATCCACCAGTAGTTATAATATCTTCACAGATAACATAGTTTTCGCCTTGAGCAACCTCAAAACCTCTTCTAATAGTCATTTGTCCGTCAACTCTTTCTGCAAAAATGAATCTTACATCTAAAGCAGTAGCTAAAGCAAAACCAGCAATTATTCCGCCAAGTGCAGGAGAACAAACAGCATCTACTTTAATACCAGATTCTCTGATTTGTACTGCCAAAGCTTCAGCTAATTTTTTAGCTACTTTAGGGTCTTCTAATACCTTCGCGCTTTGTAAATAGTATTGTGAATGATTGCCACTACTTAACTTAAAATGTCCCTCTAATAATGCACTAGAGTCTTTGTAAATTTGTTCTACATTCATAGTTATATTTTCATTATTTCGATATCTTTTGCTTTGTAAGTAGCATCAGCTTTTACAACATAAGAATCCGTAATTTTTTGAATTTCATCTAATGCTTTTTTAGATTCATCTTCATTTATTTCTTTCTCTTTTAAAAGTTTTTTGATTTTATCATTTGCAGATTTTCTGATATTTCTAATAGCAACTTTAGCATTATCAGTCATAACTTTTGCACCTTTAACACTTTCTTTTCTTTGGTCTTGAGTCATAGGAGGAAAAAATAGTTGAACAGCTTCTCCATTATTATTTGGATTAACACCAATATTAGCTGCACTTATAGCTTTTTCAATTTCACCAACTAGGTGCTTTTCCCATGGAGCGATATTAATTGTAGTGGCATCTGGTACTAAGATAGATGCCACTTGACCTAAAGCAGTTTGTGTACCGTAATAATCCACAGTAATATTATCTAAAATACTTGGTTGTACTTTACCTGTTCTAAGTGTCATGTAATCTCTTTTTAAAGCCTCTAATGACTTATCCATACTCTCTTTTGTTTCTTCTTTAATTTCATTTATCATGTTATTTCCCCTTTTTAATTTTAACTTTATTAATTATTTGATTTGAAATAGTAAATACATTTGGACCAATCATCACTCGACTTCTTGTTCTTTTTAAATGTATATTTAATTTTAAATCAACAATCCCATCAACAACAGGAACATCTTGCCAACCCTCACCAGTAATATATAGTTTAAGTTTCTTATGTTTTTTATTCACTTTTACATGTATTCTATTAAGTATACCATCTTTTGGGAATACCTTTGGTTCAATCCATTGTGCATCAAATGTTTTGTATCTTAATTTGTGATTAATATTTACTTCACCAACTAAAGCAATTCTAGGTACATCATAAATATCAGTTTTTGAATTTACTGATCCAGTACTTTGATTTAAGATAGATCTGAAAGAAAAATTATCTTTTAAAGTGTTTTTAACTTTTTCGTTAAATTCACCATAAGGATATACATATGTTTTAGGAGTTATATTTGTATGTTTTTTAAAAATATCAAATGCTTGTTGTGTATCATTTATAAGTTCTTTTGTTGAAAAGTTTTGTAATCTTTTATGTGAATAAGAATGAAGGCCAATTTCCCCATATTTAGAACTATCTATTATCTGTTCCCAAGTCATAAAATCACCATAATGTTTTTCTGTAGCTTCAACATAAACATATAAACTAAATGGATAGTTATATTTTTTAAATACTTCTAGACCATTTTCATAAAAACTTTTGTATGCATCATCAATTGTTAATGCAATCCATTTACTAGGAATTTCTTCTTTTTTTTCTAGTTTGTCTAAAATCTTGGATAGAGGAACTACTTCATAGTTGTTTTGCTTAAAGTAGTCAAATTGTTTAGTTAATTCTTTAATTGTAGTATTTGCACTTTGATATCTATCATCTGCAAATCTATGATATACAAATATATGGGCGTTAGCAAATATATATGAAGTAGAAATTAATAATAGAAATAAATATTTCATTTCTATTATTTAATTATTTAGAAGGTGCAGCTGGTGCAGAGTTTGGTGTAATATCAGTTGCTGGAGCACTTGGAATCATTGAATTGATTTCAATATTGTCCACAACACTTTTAGAATTTTCTTGGTTGTATAAGTATCCTAGGTATAATGTATTTAATACAATAAGAATTCCTAATGCAAAAGTTAATTTTGTAAGGAAACTCGCTGGACCTTTAGCCCCAAACATTGAGTCGTTACTCCCACTGTATGCTCCAAGTCCCATACTTGAACTTTTTTGTAGTAAAATTGCAATTGTAATTAAAATTGCTAAAATAAATTGTACTATTAATAATGTTGATGTCATATTAATCCTTGTGCTTAAAATAATCGGAATTATATCTAAATGACGATTAAATCTAAGTTATAATTATAATATACAATTTAATTCAATATATTATTAGATTGAATTAAGTTTGAAATCTAAATAAAATTGTAGTATAATAAAGAAAAAGGGGATAGTTATGGACATAGTTACAGATCAATTTGATAATATTTCAGTAAATCAGTTATATGCAAAACTATCCTCTAAATACGAGCAGCTCAACAAAATAGAGCAAAAAGAGGCACTAGATACATCTCGAACAAAAGATTACATCGAAAATAGTCCTGTAAATAAAAACTATGATGAACAAGATTTTGCTAGAGTTTTAGATAAATTTAGAGCTAAAGATGCTGAAATTAGAACACATGAACAAGCTCATGCAAGTATAGGTCATACTACTTCTCCCATTTCTTACAATTATCAAGAGGGACCAGATGGAAAGATGTATGCAGTTGGTGGAAGTGTACGATTGGATACCTCTATACCTGATGACCCTAAAGCCGCTGCTTTTAAATTGGATATGATTCAAAAAGCAGCATCAGGAGTGTCTGATGCAAGTCCAGCAGATAGAGCAATATCATCTCAATCTAATTTAAATAAGATTTTGATTGAATTGCAAGGACAAGACGATGCAAGTTAATAATATAAACTCAGAGGTGATGTTTCATCATCTTCATTAATTAGAATATTACTAGACATTAACTCATAAACTATAGGAATAAACCAACCCCAAATAATGATTATAATAGATAAAATAACAGATTTAAAAAATGAATTAAGACAAAATAGCTTAAAAATTGGTTTTGTACCAACAATGGGCTCTTTACACGACGGACATATCTCTTTAATTAAAAGAGCAAGAGAAGAAAATGATATTGTAGTAGTTTCTATTTTTGTAAACCCAACACAATTTTTGGCAGGTGAAGATTTAGATAAATACCCGAGAAAAGATGAAGCAGATAAAAAAATCTGTGAATTATGTAATGTAGATTATTTATTTATGCCAGATATTAATACAATGTATGAGAAAGATGAAGTTTTAGTTAAAGCTCCTAATATAAGTAGTTTTATCTTAGAGGGAGAAAAAAGACCTGGTCACTTTGATGGAGTTTTACAAGTTGTATTAAAATTGTTTAATATTGTAAATCCTACAAATTCTTACTTTGGTAAAAAAGATGCACAACAATTATCTCTAATTGAACAGATGGTGAAAAACTTATATCTTGATGTGAATATTGTTACCTGTGATATAGTAAGAGAACCAGATGGTTTAGCATACAGTAGCCGTAATGTGTATTTATCTAAAATTGAACGTAGTGAATCATTAAAAATTTCACAATCTATTAAACTTGCAGCAAAAATGGCAGGGAAGGGTGAATTAAATATCTCTACAATTTTAGAAAAGATGAAAACAGTTTTATCATCTGGTCTAATTGAGATAGAATATATTGCGATTACAAATAGACAATTTAAAAGTATAGAAAAAATTGATGTGCAAAATAGTATTATCTTAGTTGCCGTAAAAATAGGTAAAACAAGGCTTATTGATAATATTTGGATTTAATTATTTTGTTAGTTCATTATAGATACAATTGTAGTAATAAATAGATACATATTTAAGGAAAAATTATGAAATCAAAGTACTTAGTATTGTTATGTGCAGTATTTTTTACATTTGCGCATGCAGATGATAACAAAGTTGATTGTATAATACTTGAAGATGAAAATTCAATTATTTGTAAATACTCACACGAAAGAATTTCACTTGAAAAAAACATCACTGTAAATTGGATTGAACCTGATGGTGAAATTTCACGTACAAGAGATATGATTATTCCGGCTTTTCATGGATCAGTATATGATTATAGATATGTAAATGGTAGAACTCCTGGTGTATGGACTTTTAAAGTAACTGATAAAGGCGATGAGTACACTACTTCATTTACAATAAAATAATTTAATGAGTCAAAAAACAAAAATTGCCATAATTGGTGCTGGTGCATCAGGATTATTTTCTTCAATAATGTTATCTTCAAAAGGTTTTGATGTAACAATATTTGAAAAGAATAACAAAGTAGGAAAAAAATTACTAGCTACTGGAAACGGTAGATGTAATATCACAAATCAAAATATTAAACTTTCAAACTTTTATTCAAACTCAAATATTTCACTTATCAAAAATCAAATAGAAGACTTTAGTTATGAATATTGTAAAGAGATATTTAATAAAATGGGAATAGAGTTTAAACAAGGTCAAAATACACGAATGTATCCGTTGTCTCTTAGCTCTTCTTCAGTTGTAGATATCTTAGAATATGAAGCCTTAAAAGAGGGGACAAAGATTGAACTTAACAGTGAAATTGTAGATGTTAGATATGAAAAAAATCAATTTATATTAAATAATACAAAACGATTTGACAAGTTAATAATTGCATCTGGTAGTATTGCAATGCCTAAATTAGGAAGTAGTGAAAGTGGATACCATTTTGCCAAAAAATTTAAACATAAAATTATTGCTCCTTTCCCTTCTCTTGTTCAACTTGTAAGTGATAATAAAAATCTAGATGTAGCAAGCGGTGTTAAAATAGAAGCAGTAATTGATAATAAAAGGGGTGACTTTTTATTTACTAAATATGGAGTATCTGGTTCTTTAATATTAGATATTAGTAGAAAAATATCTAATGGGTTACAATCACAAAAAAATGTTAAAATAGTGGTAGATACAATGCCTGATTTTACATACGAGCAACTAAGTGATTTATTAACTAAAAGAGTGGATAGATTAAAAGATAAAGAACTCAATTTATGGTTAGATGGCATCATGAATAAAAAACTTGCAAAGTTTATTATATTAAATTCCAATATACCTTCACATATAAGATATGCAAAATTCTTATCTCAAAAAGAGATTAATAAAATAGTAAAAACAATTAAAAGTTTGGAATTTAATATTATTGATACAAAAGGTTTTGAAACATGCGAAGTATGTGCTGGTGGTGTCGAATTATCAGAAATAAACTTAGAAAATATGGAATCTAAATATCAAAAAAATCTATTTTTTATAGGTGAAGTTCTTGATGTTGATGGTGACTGTGGTGGTTACAATCTTCACTGGGCATGGAGTAGCGCTTATAATGTAGCTTTAAATATGAAGAGGTCTTAATAACAACTTTTATTTAATAGCTATAAAAGTTGCGAAGTTAATCCATTTAAATAAACAATCAAAGTTTGTAAAACCTGCATCTAAAATC
>ENA-ORXI01000571-ORXI01000571.1-sediment-metagenome-genome-assembly--contig:-NODE-571-length-30708-cov-5.287258_pt1 | contig 30708 bp, 38 predicted proteins | sample MGYA00237861_ERZ511468 | MGnify/ENA primary metagenome ERZ511468 (study PRJEB26299, sample SAMN06266213) | sediment metagenome | isolation source: Hudson Canyon methane seep mesocosm | place: USA:Hudson... | reverse complement strand
TATAAGACCTTATGTATTAAGTTTTATACATAAACCTTAAGAGAGAAGCCCGGCACTTGTGTCGGGCTTTTTTTTATAATGAGAGTTGTTTTCCTAAGCTCAGGATATTGACTGATAACTGACTTTTGATTAATGCACAAAACTTTTGGGCCGTTTTTTTACGCATGCGATCTTTTGCTAATAAAAGACCGATGCTTCTTGGTGCCAAAGGTGGGTTTAAGTCAAACAATGCTAATTTATGCTTAGACTTAATAACAGAAAAAGCTTCAGGTAGAATGCTAAAACAGTGACCATTTTCGACAAGACTTAGGATTGAAGAAATGGAGTTCACAACAGTAAGGTTAGTGTATTTTATCTCATTGTCAGCAAAATACTTATCAACGATTTTTCTTGTTTCGAAACGCTCAGGTAGCAAAACAGCCTTTAAATTATGCGTTTTTCCCTGGAGTATAGCTTGTGAAAGATCGCTGTGTGAGTGCGGCATAATAAGCTTCCAGTTTTCATGAAATAACATTTCAGTGTCTATTTTTGGATAGTCCTTTGGTAATATAAAACCGATGCCGATATCAATGTCACCGCTGATCAGATTGACTTCAATTTCATGATTGGTCATTTCTTCTATTTGTAGTGAGATATTAGGATGTTCCCGATCAAATTCAACCACCAATTTACGCAAATATAATGCGTTGATTGACTGTAATACACCCAATTTTAAACTGCCTGATTGACCTAATTCGATATCAGAAACAGTTTCTTTTAACAGTTCTACTTCGTTTAAAATTCGCTGGGCAGCGGATAATACCAGTTCGCCACTTTCTGACAGTTTGACATTGCGACCCACACGAACAAACAGTTTCGTATTAAGTTCTTCTTCTAATTGTTTGATTTGATTCGAGAGAGCAGGCTGGGTGATGAATAATTTTTCAGCTGCGCGATGAAAGTGCTGCATTTCAGCAACAACTTTAAAATATCGTAAATGTCTTAGTTCCATAGTTAGGCACTGTTTTTGGTTAAATGATTCATAAAACTTATCAATATAATATATTTATACACTTATACTTTCAATGGGAATTCTGGCACGATTAAGGATATTACCTAATTATCACCATTAGAAATAGAAAGGATAGTTAGGAAAATAGAACGGAAAAACTAGGAATATATAGTTTGAGTGCTTGTTCAGCACAAGTAAACAGGAAGTGGATTGGTTTTATGTTGGTAAGTAAGTTTTCTGGCGTTATTGCGTATACGGTTACACCCTTCACTGATGATGGTGAAGTGAATACTAATGCACTAACTAATGTGATTAATAAGCTTATAAATACTGGTGCAAGTGCTATTGCAGCCTTAGGTAGCGCTGGTGAATGCGCTTATTTAGAAGATCATGAGTGGGAGTTAGTTACCGAGCAATCAATTAAAAGTGTCGATAAACGGCTGCCTATTATTATTGGTATTTCGGAATTAACAACTCGTAAAGCCATTCAGAAAGCGATCTTTGCCGAAGAAAAAGGTGCTGATGCAGTCATGGTTGCGCCCCTTGTCTATTATCCATTATCTGAAGATGAAATTTATGAGCATTACTCTTCAATATCGGCCGCGATTTCGATTCCAATCATGGTGTATAGCAATCCTGTAAGTAGTGGCGTTGAAATGTCAGCAGAATTTATGTTGTCGATGGTTCAAGGTATTGAACAGGTTTGCATGATTAAAGAAAGCTCTGTTGATATTAATCGAGTTAACACTATTAAACGCCTATGTGGAGATACAGCAGCGGTATTCGCCGGTTGCAATTATTTAGCTTTAGATGCTTTAAAAGCGGGCGTTGACGGTTGGTGTACGACGGCACCTAATTTAATCGGTGACGGCGCAACTAGAATCGTTAATGCGGTGAACAATAATGATGTAGAGCTTGCTGAAAAGTTATTTGAACACTATGAAAATTTGTTGACGTTTATGGTTGAGAAAGGACTTGCAAGGACAGTAAAAGCCGGATTGCAATTAAAAGGGATTACCGTCGGTACACCTAGAAAACCACTTAAAGCTTTATCCGAAGAAAATACCACACGTTTAGCAAAATTGCTGACAGATCTGGACGAATAGTTATGATGAATTTAACGCCAACCTATAACGACCGTTTAAAAACTGAAGTGCTCAAAGCTCAGGAAAATGAACGTAGTCATTTAGCACGTGAGTTGCATGATGAAATGGGCCAGTATTTAACGGCGATACATATGCATGCCTCGGTCCTCAAGCAACTTAAGGAAACCCAATCGATACATGAAAGTGCTGATGTTATAGATCAGCTTGCTTGCGATATGTTGGATTTGATTCATGGAAAACTTGAACAGTTACGGGGAGGCAAGGTCACAGACTTCAAACACGACTTGGCTACGCAACTACAACAGTTAGTGAATGATTGGCAGCTTAGCAATTCTGAAATATCCATTACAACATCGATAAATGGAGACTTTTCAGATGTTGATGATGAAATCTTACACTCTGTTTATCGCTTGACTCAAGAATGTTTAACCAATATTTCTCGTCATGCAAAAGCCAGCAATGTCACTGTCACGGTGGATAGAGTGGCGAATTTTGTTGCTTTGGATATCAGTGATGATGGAATAGGTTTTGATTTAGACAAAATGGTGACAGGCTTTGGCGTGAAAGGAATGAAAGAACGTATTGCGATATGTAATGGTCGCTATAGCATCGAAACATCAAAAGGTGCCGGTACTCATATCAGTGTTTCATTGCCATGTCTTATGCCAAAAACAGGAGTATCAATATGATACGTGTCTTATTAGCCGATGATCATGAAGTTATACGTTCGGGAATTCGCCGTTTTTTTGAGCTTGAAGGTGACATTGATGTTATTGATGAAGCTGAAAGTGGTGAGCAGGCTTATGAGTTATATAACAAATTATCACCGGACGTATTGCTTATGGATATGTCGATGCCGGGCATCGGTGGTTTGGAGGCATTAAAACGTATTCTGGCCCGTGATAATAAAGCGAAGGTGGTCATTTTTTCGATGCATGAGAATCCTACTTTTGCTACTCAAGCACTTACCAATGGTGCCACGGCATATATTGTTAAGTCAGATCGGCCACAAGAAATTGCCAATGCGATCAGACTTGCAGCCAGCGGAAAAGGTCATCTGAGTGCTATTATGGCTAATAAAATCGCCTTGCAAAGCATGAGCAACTTTAATAACCCAGCCGATAATTTAACCGCAAGAGAGTTCGAAGTATTTAGACTTATTGCTGAAGGAAATACGCATGCATCGATTGGCAAAACATTAAACATTGGTCAAAAAACAGTTTCAAACTATCAAACAGTATTAAAACAAAAACTGGGTATTGAAACCGCAGTGGAATTTGTTCGTCTTGCCATGCGTTGTGGTGTTATCGAAAGCGGTTTTTAAGTTTAAGGACTATCGTGAGTTTTCTGAACGGCATCAGCTAATTCTTGTTCAACCGCTTCATCAATATGTAGCTTATCACTGGTTATTGCACCGGCATCAATATCGTTATAGACAGTAAGATCTAAGTTACCTTCGCTTTTAGCAACAATGGTAGTGACTACGGCATCACCAGAGATGTTTACCGACGTTCTAATCATATCCATTAAACGATCAACACCCAAAATAAGACCGATACCTTCTATAGGTAAACCAACTTGGGTAAACACCATCGAAAGCATAATCAACCCAACACCGGGCACACCAGCAGTACCAAGAGAAGCTAGGACTGACATTAAGATAACGGTTATATAACCGGACATGCCTAGATCCAAACCATAAACATTAGCAATAAAAACGGTGGCGACACCCTGCATGATAGCGGTGCCATCCATGTTTATCGTGGCACCAAAGGGTACGGTAAAAGAGGCTACGGAGTTATTTACGCCCATGCGTTCGGTCACGGTTCTTAATGTCACCGGAATGGTTGCATTTGAACTGGCAGTGCTAAAGGCAAATAGTTGTGCATTTCTAATCTTTTTAAGAAACATGCTAGGGCTCAAACCTGAAAATAGTTTAAGTACTAACATTAAACTAACAAATAAATGCAATAACAAAGCGCCGATCAAAACACTGACATAACCAGCAAGCTGACTTAATAGATCAAAACCAAGTTCGGCCATAGATTTGGCAATTAAAGCAAAAACGGCATAAGGCGCCGTGGTCATAACAATAGTGACCATTTTCATCATGACTTCGTTAGCTATTTCAGCACCTTCAATAAAACTGCTGGCTTTTCTGCCAACCATTAACATGCTGATACCCGTTAGGATTGAAAATAAAATCAAAGGCAACATATCACCATCAGCCATAGCTTTGATTGGATTTGCTGGAACGATATCGATTAATACTTGAGTTAAGGGCGGAGTTTCTTTGCCTGTGAAATCAACCGTTGAGACCAAGTTCATGCCTTCACCGATGCCAAAACTAGCTGCAATAGTAATCGCCACTGCAATTGCAATGGCTGTTGTCATCATATATAGAGCAAAAGCTTTGGTGCCAACTCGGCCCAAGGTTTTTAGGTTGCCGATGCCACATACACCACAGATCAAAGAGAAAAAGACTAAAGGTACAACTAGCATTTGTAGGGCATTAACAAACATTTTGCCGAGTACAAAAAACAAGCCATCAACGAGATAGGTATTTATAAAACTTTCTTCAGTATTAAGCCCTGATAGATTGATTAACAAGCCCAGCACGATACCTAATGCCATACCCACTAGCACTTTCACCGTTAGGCTCATTTTATTGCTGTTATTCATATCTGCGCCTTTAAATGTTGTATAACACCATGAACTAAATATAGATTTTGATAGTTATATTGAGTCGTATAACTCAGTAGAAATTTTTAACATCTTGCCCGATTGAAACAAAAACTGCCATCGTCGTCCGCCTTTTTGATGCCACAATATTGCAGCGCGGATACCGGCGAGTAATAAGGCTCGAATGCGATTGACGTTATCAGCCTGTTGTAAAAAATTAGGATCACCATGTACTTGTATACGCGGTGATAATTCACTAATCGTACGATGATAAATATCTGCTATACGAGCAATGACTTGTGGGTTATTAATATCACCAAAATAATCAATTTGTTGTGGCACCTGCTCAATTTCACGACTAATAATGTCCATCATCGCTGGCCGTTTTTCTAATTTACGCTCTAGATGCAATAATGAAATAACATAACGTAATAACGCAACATCTTGTTTTTCTTTGTTTTTTGATAACTGCTTATTGAGTAGTTTAAGGCCTGATTTTAATAGACTAATATCACCATAAACAGCTTCAGTATTTGGTGAGCCATTATCTAATAGACTTTTTAATAGCGTTTTAAATTCTGTTTCATCAACTTGTCCAGAATCGGCAATTTGTTGCACCAGTGTCACGGCCTGCAATAATGCAGCTAAAGCGATGATGCGATCACGTTCTCTATTATTAGTTTCAGTACTCATGGGTGGATACCCGGTGCATCAGTACTAACAATAATACCGCCACCAAGACAAACATCATCTTGATAAAATACCACCGATTGACCCGGGGTAACCGCACGTTGCTTGTCTTCAAACTCAACATGGATCTTGCCATCATCATCTTGAGTAATGACACACGGTTGATCGGGTTGGCGATAGCGTGTTTTTGCTGCCGCTTTGCATGGAAATTCAGGTGATTGACCTGACACCCAAGATAATTGTTCGGCTTTTAGATTTTGGCTATGTAACCAAGGATGATCACCTTGCACAACATAAAGAATTTTTTTCTCCATATCTTTACCCGCTACAAACCAAGGTTCTCCCGTGCTGTCTTTACGGCCACCAATGCCTAAACCTTGTCGTTGACCTAAGGTGTAATACATTAAACCAGAATGCTCACCGATAACTTCACCTTCAGGGGTTTGCATTACACCCGGTTGAGCAGGGATGTAGCGACCTAAGAATTCACGAAAACGACGTTCACCAATAAAACAAATACCGGTGCTATCTTTTTTATCATGGGTGATAAAACCAGCTTGTTCGGCAATGCGACGAACTTCAGGTTTGGGTAATTCACCTAACGGGAATAAGGTGCGAGACAGTTGATCTTGACCCAAGGTATATAAAAAGTAACTTTGGTCTTTATTATGATCCATGCCTTTTAATAGATGGAAAATGCCATTGCGTTCTTCAACGCGAGCATAGTGCCCGGTGGCAATCATATAACCACCTAACTTCATAGCATGATCGAGAAAGGCTTTAAATTTGATTTCGCGATTACATAAAATGTCTGGGTTAGGCGTTCGGCCGGCTTTGTATTCATCTAAAAAGTGTTTAAAAACAAAGTCCCAATATTCCATGGCAAAGTTAGCTTCATGGAAAGGAACACCTACAGTTGCAGCAACAGATTGTGCATCTTTGCGATCTTCTTCTATTGTGCATTCGCTTTCTTCGGCAAAGTCTACCCAGTTTTTCATGAATAGGCCTTCAACATCGTAGCCTTGCTGATTAAGCAATAAGGCTGCAACTGAAGAATCTACACCACCGGATAATCCGACTACGACTTTATTTTTTTCTGACATATTTAGTTATGCAATAGGGTTAAAGGGTAACGTTGGCCGTTTAAATAATCATTTAAACAGTCCAATACTAAAGGGCTACGAAAGCTTTTTTGTCGTGCCATTATTTCATCTTTTGAAAGCCACAAAGCTTGATGAATATCAGCATCTAAAGCTTGATGCTCATCATGATATTTTACTTCACCAGCAAAACAAAAACGCATATAAGTATCATCGCTTTTAGGATGTTGCCAACGATAGATACCTACTAAGCTACTTGGATTAAATGCCCATGCTGTTTCTTCTTGTGTTTCACGAATAACAGCTTCAATCAGGCTTTCTCCTGACTCGAGGTGTCCGGCTGGTTGATTTAAGGTCATTTGTCCGTTGATGTCTTCTTCGACCATCAGAAAACGATTGTTGTTTTCGATTACTGCGGCGACGGTGGTGCGTGGAGTCCAAATCATCGGCAGATTTTATCATGTCGGGCGCAGGGACTTCTTTAAAATCTCCCGAGCTTAAGTTTTCGATAGTCCAATCACCGATGGCATAACGAACTAAGCGTAATGTCGGGTGACCTATCGCGGCAGTCATGCGTCGTACTTGGCGATTTTTACCTTCGGTAATTTTTAATTCTAACCATTGAGTAGGAATGGCTTTGCGTTCACGGATTGGAGGGTTACGTGGCCAAAGATCAGGTTCTTCCATTAAGCGAGCTTTGGCAGGTCTAGTTAAACCATCTTTTAATTCAACACCATTTGTTAATGTTAATAGCGCTTGTTCATTCGGGATATGTTCGACTTGTACCCAATAGGTTTTTTCTAATTTATGGCGAGGATCGCTAATTTGATGTTGCAAAGGTCCAGAGTCTGTTAACAATACCAAACCTTCACTGTCACGATCGAGACGGCCAGCAGGATAAACACCCTGGATATCAACATAGTCCTTTAATGTTTGTCGACCGGCTTCATCGGTAAATTGTGTTAAAACATCAAAGGGTTTATTGAATAAAATTAGTTGAGTCATGTTAGATAACAGGCTAGGAAAATGGTACTATGTCCGGATTTTATTCCCCGGAGTTCTAATGGCTTACGAAAATATCAGTGTACCGGATAATGGCTCGGCCATTGTCGTTAATGCCGATTTTTCTTTAGATGTACCTAATACACCTATCATTCCTTTTATTGAAGGTGATGGTATCGGTGTTGATATTACACCTGCGATGATTGATGTTGTGAATGCAGCAGTTGAAAAAGCCTATGGTTCAGAGCGCAACATTGCTTGGATGGAAGTGTATGCAGGCGAAAAAGCAACCAAAGTTTATGGTAGTGATACCTATTTGCCAGATGAAACCTTCCAAGTTTTAAAGGACTATTCAGTATCAATTAAAGGTCCATTGATGACACCGGTTGGCGGTGGTATGCGCTCATTAAACGTTGCGTTACGCCAACACTTAGATCTGTATGTTTGCCAACGTCCAGTACGTTATTACCCTGGCACTCCAAGTCCTGTAAAAGCACCTGAAAAAATTGATATGGTGATCTTTCGTGAAAATTCAGAAGATATTTATGCGGGTATCGAATGGACAGCAGAAAGCGATGAAGCCAAAAAACTGATTTCATTCTTACAAGATGAAATGGGTGTCACTAAAATTCGATTCCCTGAAACATCTGGTATTGGTATTAAACCAGTATCAAAAGATGGCTCAGAACGTTTAGTTCGCAGAGCTATTCAGTATGCAATTGATAATGACCGTGAATCAGTGACCTTAGTGCATAAAGGTAATATCATGAAGTTCACTGAAGGTGCATTCAAACAATGGGGTTATGAATTAGCCGTAAGTGAATTTGGAGCCCAGCCATTAGATGGCGGTGAGTGGAAAACATTCAACAATCCGAATACAGGTAAAACTATTACCATTAAAGATTGTATTGCTGATGCATTTTTACAAGAAATTTTGTTACATCCGACACAGTATGATGTGGTCGCTACATTAAACTTAAACGGTGACTATGTGTCTGATGCCTTAGCAGCACAAGTCGGAGGGATTGGAATATCTCCAGGTGCTAATTTATCTGATACGGTCGCTATGTTTGAAGCAACACATGGTACTGCACCGGCATTGGCAGGTAAGAATATGGCAAACCCATCATCATTGGTCTTGTCAGCGGAAATGATGTTGCGTCACCTAGGGTGGGTGGAAGCAGCAGAGTTAGTGGTTGCAGGTGTATCTGGTGCAATCAAACAATCACAGGTAACCTGTGACTTGGCAGAAATGGTAGGCGTAGATGCATTGAGTTGTAGTGATTATGCTACAGCTGTTATTAAAAACATGTGAGGAAAAACAAATGAAAGTAGCAGAAAATACAGTAGTGTTAATCGATTACAAACTAACAGATGATGAAGGTACAGTAATTGATAGTTCTGACGGAGCGGGACCATTAGCGTATTTACATGGTGCAGGCAATATCATTCAAGGTCTTGAAGAAGCATTATTGGGTAAAGAAACTGGTGATGAAGTTGTTGCAAGCATTGAACCTGCAAAAGGTTATGGCGAGCGCAATGAAGATATGAAGCAAGATGTGCCAACAGAATTATTTGGTGGCGTTGATAACATTGAAGTCGGCATGCAGTTCCAATCTGAAACTGATCAAGGTCCTGTTATGGTTACCGTGGTTGCGATTCATGATGAGATGATTACTGTTGATGGTAACCATCCTTTAGCTGGTGTTAATTTGAACTTTGACGTGACTGTTCGTGACGTGCGTGAGCCTAGCAAAGAAGAATTAGAACATGGTCATGTTCATGGTGAAGGTGGTCATGACCACTAAACTTTATTAAATAAGTTGTTGCGTATAAATATATAACGCGATAATTATTTAAGAGTTATGGTTAAGATAGAAGGCGGGCGTAAGCCCGTCTTTTTGTTTCAATTTTCAGAAAAAAATGTAATGCTAGATAAAACAAAATCAGACAAGCAATTTGCGATCAATAATGAATTAAGCTTTCAACAAGCTCAAGGAGATCTCACTATGATCGATATTGATAATCAACACGCAACAGCAATCATCTCTCTTTTTGGCGGCCAAGTACTTTCCTATCACCCCAAAAAGCAAACAAAAGATGTTTTGTTTTTGAGTGATATAGCTACTCGTGACGTAGGAAAAGCATTTAGAGGTGGTATTCCTATTTGCTGGCCTTGGTTTGGCAATGATACTTCCGGCTTTGGCCGACCAGCACATGGTTTTGCTCGAAACCTACCATGGAAAAAATTAAATACAATCAATAATAAGGATGGCAGTACTTCAGTAAAATTAAGGTTAACTAATACTGAAGAAACGCTTGCTATTTGGCCTCATGAATTTGAGTTAATTATTGAGATCACCGTGGGTGAACAACTCACCGTCGCATTAACAACAAAAAACAATGACACCAGAGATATTGTCATTAGTCAGGCTTTGCATAGTTATTTTAATGTTGGTGATATTAGCCAAGTATCGGTTTCAGGACTTGATGAAATTAACTATCTAGATAAATTAGAGAGTTACCTATTACAACAACAAAATGGTGATGTTGTGATTGAGCAGGAAGTTGATCGTGTTTATCAAAATGCACCACGAGCAGTAAAGTTAGTTGATAAATCACTTAATCGTACGATTAACATAAAATCACAAGCCAGCAATTCCACCGTTGTGTGGAATCCATGGCAAGAAAATTGTGCTAAATTTTCTGATCTATCAGTAGATGATTATCAACATTTTTTGTGCATAGAAAATGCCAATGTATTTGAAGATAGTGTAAGCATTGCAGCCGGTGAATCACATACATTGACAGCAATATTTAACGTGGAAAACAACTAGAACTATTCTGGTCAATAAAGGCTACGATTTAATGGCAAAAGCAGCTGCACGACATATTTTGGTAAAAACAAAAGACGAAGCCGAAGGTATAAAGCAGCAACTTGCTAATGGCGCTGATTTTGGCAAGCTGGCCAAGAAATATTCCATTTGTAATTCAGCAAAGAAGGGCGGCGATCTTGGTGAGTTTGGTCCCGGAAAAATGGTCAAAGCGGTTGATAATATTGTATTTAAAAAGCCCGTTTTAAAAGTGCATGGCCCAGTTAAAACTAAATTTGGTTTTCATTTAATTGAGACGATTTATCGGAATTAACCATTCTTTTTTTTACACCATCTAACCGATGCTGGGCAGCCTTATATGTCTGAGATGCCTCACATTCACCACTGTTCTATTACTGTTGATATACGTTTCTAAACGTTGTAAAGCAAAATCATGTGCACTATGTATGCGATCATCAACGGGAAGATTTTTGTTTCGGTTTTGATAGGCGTACTCTTGCCAAAAAATAACTTCTTCACATAACCTTTGCAATACAGGATCGTCATCTAACGTTGCCAGTTGTGCTTGCTCTAGAATGTCATCGATAAATGCGTTCATATTGCATATCTTATGTAGGAATGTCCTATGAGATTAACGCGCTAGCGATAAATTTAATTGACTATAAACGCCTTACTCTTGACCTAATACGCCATTCATGTGACTGTGCTAGCAATGTTAAGGAATATGGAATAAAAGGAATGTCATTAACATTTTTTGCTCCTAGTCTTGATTTAGGTGTGCGTTTAGCTCGAGGCTATGATGTGGATCCGGTTCCTCTTTTGCTTGAGTCCGGTATTGATTCGGCTGATATTGCAGATTTTAATGCACGTATAGCAAGCGAAAAAGTGCATGCGTTTTATACAAAACTGGCAAATAAGATCCCTAATCCTAACTTTGGTTTAGATGCTGGAAAATATTGGCATCCGTCACAAATGGGGGCATTAGGATACGCTTGGATGACCAGTGCTACATTACGATCTTCTTTTGAACGTTTAGTCCGGTTTTCTCGCACAGTATTAGGTACTGTCGATGTTAAGATTGAAGAGTCTGAGAGAGGGGTTTCTCTAGTTTTTGATTTTAGTAAAGAATCCTTTGCACCTCCATTTCGTCTAAACGGCAATCGAGCGATCATACTGGCGATGATTCAATGTAATGCCGGCCATGGTTTTTATCCTCAGGCCATTAGCTTTAGCCATGCAAAACCAGAAAATGAACGTGACTTTGATGATTTATTTCAATGTCCACTGAGTTTCAATGCTGATGTAGATAGCCTTACCATCTCTTTAGAGGATGCTGACAAACCGCGTTCTTGTTCTAATAAGCAATTGGCCCAATTAAATGATCAAGTACTTATTAGCTATATAGCAAAGCTAGATAAAAATAATATAGTAGAGAATGTAAAATTAGCTATTACGGAGAGTTTAAGTGAGGGCAAGTGTTCTGACAGTGTGATAGCAAGTAAATTATTTATGTCCCAACGGACAATTCAACGACGCCTAAAAGAGAAAAATACGACGTTTAAAAAATTGCTTAATGACGTGCGCCAAGAGTTAGCTGATGCGTATTTGAACGATAGCAGCCTCACATTAACTGAAATTTCATTTATGTTAGGCTTTTCTGAAGCGAGTGCTTTTTCTCGCGCATTCAAACGTTGGCAAGGGCAATCCCCGAGTGATTACCGAGGCGTTGAACTTAATACGCCAATTTAATGAGAATCTTGACTTTCTTTGGCTGCATTTTCTGCTTGAATTCGTTGGTAAATTTCCTCACGATGCACTGAAATTTCTTGAGGTGCGTCGATACCAATTTTAATTTGGTTACCTTTGACTCCAAGAATATTGATTCCAACATTATCACCAATAATAATTGCTTCACCTATGCGTCTTGTTAAAATTAACATGCTTTACCGCCTTTATGTTTTGCAATAAACAGTATCTGTTGCGGGTTAAATACTACGTTCATCAGAAGGTGAGTTCATGACTTAACGCGCCAATACATTGACCTGAGCTAGGGATAAAAAGTTTCGTTAAGGATTAACTCTTTGCCAAGCGTTGTATTGAAAATCAACGTTATTTGGTTAATAACACGATAATAATCACGCTGAGTATAAAAGAAATGCTTTTCCAGAAAAGTACTGGATTTCGATCCATCAAAGGTGGGGCAGTCTTATTCAAAAAAGCTTTGCTTGGTTGACGAAGATCAAAGATAAACTCAGAGAATTCTTCATAACGTTTGTAAGGATCAGGTTGTAACGCTTTTTTAAGCACGTCATCGATCCAAGCTGGAGTTTCACGATCATCACCAAGAACAGTGTTATAGCTTAATTTTCGTTGCGCTGCTTTTGTTCTGGCTTGTGATACTTTTATTCCATAAGGCAGGTTACCGTTTAACATTTGATAGGTGATTACAGCTAAAGAAAACAGATCTGAACGAGGTGTTCCACTTTCACCTAGAAAATATTCGGGCGCAGTATATTGCGCTGTACCAAGGAGGTTGTGTTGTTCAATTGGGCTAGCAATTTCCATCAGCCCCGCCACTTTTGTAGAACCAAAATCTATGATTTTCACCGTGCCAGTATGATCGATCATAACGTTTTCAGGCCTGAGATCTTGGTGCAACATTTCAAGCCGATGAAAGGCAAGTAGTCCCTTGGCGATCTGCTCAACGATACCGCGAACTGTTTCCAAATTTGGTTTAGGGTTGTCGACCATCCACTGTGTTAATGTTTGGCCTTCGATAAACTCAGTGACGATATAAAGGTAATTCTGTTGTCGAGATCGAATATAGGGTTTGAGTACATAAGGACTATTAATGCGCCGTGCGATCCATTCCTCCATTAAAAATCGTTCTAAATAGGCGGTATCGTCTTGTAGATCGATGGAGGGTGTTTTGATAATGACTTGAGTGTTGGTTTCATCATTAATAGCTAAATAGACGTGACTTCGGCTACTGGCATGTACTTCTCTGACGATGGTGTAACCATCAAACTTGTTTCGAGCTTCTAGAATTGGGGGGAACGGGAGCTCGGTTAGTTGTTGCAATAATTCAGACGCGTCTTGGCTTGGTAACTCATCAATCCGAACTATTTGAATGGTGAGGTTATCATCACTGCCTTGTTCAAATGCTTGGTCAATAATTTTTATTGTAGCTGTATCAAGATCATCCTTATAGCTATCAATGGTATTGATAAAGAAGTCATTCTCGACAAATTCATACACACCGTCGGTTGCCAAGATGAAAATATCACCTTGTTCTACAGCCATACTACTGTAGTCGATTTCAAGTTGTGGTGTGATGCCCAAAGCTCGACTGAGGTAACTGGTCTCTTGATTTACCCAATGTCGATGATCGCTGGTTAATTGTTCTATGTTGTTAGCACGTAATCGGTAGATCCGAGAATCACCAATGTGAAATAAGTGCGCGGTGGTTGATTTAATAATGACAGCACTTAAGGTACAGACATACCCTTTATCTTTATCATATCGGTACTGGCTTTGTTGGCTTTGCGAGTGTAACCATGAGTTAGTGGCCATGAGTACACGTTGTGCTGAATTTTTTACCGACCAAGCTTCGGAGGTGCAAAAATAGTCTTCTAAAAATCCGGTAATGGTAGCTTCACTGGCTATTTGGCTGACATTACTACTGCTAATGCCATCAGCCAATGCTATGGCAATGCCTTTAGAGCTTAATAGTGGTTCTTTAGGAATATAGACACCATGAGCATCTTGATTAATTTCCTTGCGACCACGATCTGAATGTTGGCCAAAGGATACCTGCAACTGGCTACTCATGTTTTATTCCTAGCTCATTATTGTAAAACAAGCCGATAATTAACTTATCGGCTTGTTACAAGCTGTGTTGTTAAAGTTTTGTTTCTACCAACTCTTGTAAGGTAAAAACTTACCATTCATCGTCACTAAAACACGATCACCCTTTGGATCTTCAATTTTTTCAACATCCATTGAAAAATCAATCGCGCTCATAATACCATCGCCAAATTTCTCTTGAATGACTTCCTTCAGGGTTTCACCATAGACACCGGTAATTTCGTGGAAGCGGTAGATTAAGGGATCGGTAGGCACATCTTGTTGCCATATTTTCGTGGGGTAAGCTTCTAATGCTACTGCAACATCAGGACCTAAACCAAGATAGTTAACTATGGCTGTGGCAATGTCTTTTGAAGCGCTATTCATACCAAGACAAGCCGAGGTTAACCAAACTGGTGATAAACCTAAATCATTGGCGATCGTTTCCCAGGTTAAGCCTTTATTTACTTTAGTAGTGACAATCACATCAGTCATTTCTTGTTTGTTCATAAATCCTCCTGAATGGTTTAAATGGCACTTCAGGTATTTATCCTGAGTGCCATTGTTTTTAGGTTTTAAAGTGAACGTTTTGGTGCTGTTCTAATATGTGTTGTATACAAAGTCAGACCTGTAAACGCTAAACCACCAATAAGGTTACCTAAAACAGTTGGGATTTCATTCCAAACAAGGTAATCCATAATTGAGAACTCTCCGCCCATGATGATGCCTGATGGGAACAAGAACATATTAACCACTGAATGTTCAAAACCCATGAAAAAGAACAACATGATAGGCATCCACATTGCGATAACTTTGCCGCTAACCGTGGTAGAAATCATTGCGCCAACTACACCCATAGAAACCATCCAGTTACATAACATGCCACGTAAGAAGATAGTCACCCAACCGGCAGTGCCATATTCGGCATAACCTAATGTTCGTGCTTCGCCAACACTGGCGATTTTTGCACCCACTGCACCGGGATCAGTATTAAATCCATAAGTGAAAACAAAAGCCATAATAAAGGCAACTGTTAACGCACCAGCAAAGTTACCTGTAAAGACTAAACCCCAGTTTCTGAGTATGCCTTTTACAGTCACTCCTGGCCTTTTATCGATAAGGGCTAATGGGGTTAATACAAATACTCCCGTTAATAAATCAAACCCCATTAAATAGAGCATGCAAAAACCAACAGGGAATAAAATTGCTCCAATTAAAAATACACCTGTTTGAACAGCGATAGTGATTGCAAATACGGCTGCTAACGCTAAAATCGCACCAGCCATATAAGCACGAATCAAAGTATCTCTGGTGGACATGAATACTTTGGACTCACCAGCATCCACCATCTTTGTTACAAATTCTGAAGGAACTAAATACGACATATTTTATCTCTCAAGGTCAGATTTATTGTCAGCTCATATTAAGAGCCACTAACAGCATGTTGATACATGCATGAAACCTTACTTGAGCAATAACCATGCTAGAATTTCAATATTTAGTTAACTTATTGATATGTAGGGGGATTATTTGTTTTTGTGTGTAAGCAGTAAAATGTGCCAACTAAAATAGGCACTATTTTAGTGCGTGTATTTACTAAGTTAGTGCATTAATTAGGAGGGGAAGCAGAATTAAGAATTTAGCTTGAAACTAAACTGTCTTACTTATGTTGAAGCGTTAGCATCGTTCCATTTTTTTTGTAAACTTTCTCGATTAATTTTTAGCCATTGAACCGCAATAATAGGAATAGCAGATAAGATCTTTCCATCTTCTAAGAGTTGGTAAACCTCATCAAATTTGATGGCTTTGACAGAGATATCTTCGTCTTCATGGTCAAGGCCATGAAGACCACCAACGTGCGTGGTATCAACCTTGCCACAATACAAGCTTAATAGTTCTGATGTGCCTCCAGGGGATGTGAAAAAATCATTAATCTTAATGAGCTGCTGTATTTCACAACCGGCTTCTTCGACGGATTCACGGTAGGCGACATCTTCTGCGGTTTCACCCTCTTCAATAGCGCCGGCGACGATTTCTAATAACCAAGCTTGTTCGGGATCAGGAAGTTGTAATGCGCCGATGCGAAACTGTTCGATAATGACTACTTCGTCACGAGCAGGGTCATAGAGTAAAACAGCAACACAATTACCACGATGAAATAATTCACGGGTGATGGTATTGCTCCAACCACCTTTATAAAGAGTATGTTTGACGGTAAACTTTTTAAGGCTGAAAAAACCGTTATAAGTGGTTTCTTCTTTAATAATGTCGAATTGTTTTTTCATCTCAGTGTGGAAACTCACCAGTGCCAGTCACTTTTCTTTTAATTGGTGTAAAAACATTTTCGGTTGAAATGCCTTTAAGTCTGCGGAGTAGGGCGGTGAACACCGTGCCGCCTTTTTCGGTATGTTCTAATTTAACCGGCAGGTAATTTAATTTGGGTGCACACCATAATATAGTCTGGCGTTTATTTTTATCATCACGATAGCGAATGAGTTTGATGGTATCGATTTTACCTAATGGTGTGGTGATCTCTTCTTCTTCAATAATACGAATATCATAAGTTTTAAGTTTGCCACCATCGGCAATGCGATAGATGAAACTTGTTTGTTCAGCAGCGAGATCAGACATTAAAGCTAGTTGATAAACGAGCTTGTCTAAGGTGCCTGATTCTAATTTCAGTTGCCAGGGCTGTTTTTTATCATCGATGTAGAGCTGATTTGTCTGCCAATTAAAATCGAGATTCATGTATTTTTCTTTTTTGCCACCGGTACGTTCATATAGATAATGCTGAGGGCGTATCTCGCTGCCCAAAAACTTCCAAGTGCTGGTTTCTTCAACAAGATCGGGTTTGAAAAAGGAAAATACACCCTTTGCTTGTGAAGCCGATTTGAATTGACGACTGCCATCGACATTGGTGGACAGACTACGTTTTAACTCACCTGCCTGCAGTCCATTTAACTGAACTAAGTAATTAGCTGAAAAGTCGGGAATTTCTTGAGCCGATGTCCATAAAGGTAATAACAACAGAAAGAAAAAGTGTGCGACAAATTTCATATTTAGGCTGTCCGTAAGGTAGTCTCAGTAATTAGTTTTTTGATGGCATTAGGGTAGAGTTTGTGCTCCTGCTCCAAAACTCTTTTTGCTAATGTTGCTGCATCATCACTCGGCAATACAGGCACTCGTGCTTGTAAAACCACTGGACCATCATCCAGTTCAGGTGTCACAAGATGAACACTGGCACCATGTTCTTTCTCACCCGCATCGATAGCGCGTTGATGTGTGTTTAAACCTTTAAATTTAGGCAATAAAGAAGGGTGAATATTGATTAAGCGATCTGCAAAGTGTTCTACAAACTCTGCGGTTAAAATACGCATGAAGCCAGCTAAAATCACTAAGTCAGGGGAAAACTGGTCAATTTCTTTAGCTAGCTGTTGATCAAACTGTTCACGAGTATCATAGAGTTTGTGATCAATAACGGCATTATGAATGCCTTGTTGTTGAGCAAAACCCAGTCCTGCAGCATCAGGTCGATTGCTAATAATCGCAGTAACATTTACATCTAAAGTACCATCATTAACAGCATCGACTATCGACATCATATTACTGCCACGCCCTGAAATCAGGATGACAATATTTGCTTTGTTAGCTGCCATTAGTCACGAATTACCACGTCAGGTATTGTTTGTTCAGATGTTTCAATTTGACCAATTTGGTAAGCAGTTTCACCTAAGTCTGACAACAAGCTTAATGTTTTGTCAGCATCTGCTTGTGCAACACAAACGACCATACCAATACCGTTATTAAAAGTACGGTACATTTCTTCGTCGATCACATTGCCTTGTTCTTGCAGCCAATCAAAAATGGCAGGACGCTGCCAACTTGATGCATTGACAACAGCCGTTACATTATCAGGCAATACACGAGGAATATTTTCTAATAAACCGCCACCAGTAATGTGTGATAAAGCGTGAATATTAATTTCTTTATGCAGTTCTAATAATGACTTAACGTAAATTTTTGTTGGGGCTAATAGGTGTTCACCTAAAGTACTAGCAGCAAAAGGTGTTGATAGTTCGTCATTGCTACGTTCAAGCACTTTGCGAATCAAAGAATAACCATTTGAATGTGGACCAGAAGAAGCAAGGCCGATTAAGACATCACCTGCTTGAACTTGGCTGCCATCAATTGCATTTTCTTTTTCAACAACACCAACACAAAAACCAGCGAGATCATAGTCGCCATCTTCATACATGCTAGGCATTTCGGCAGTTTCACCACCAACTAAAGCGGCACCTGCTTGAATACAACCTTCGGCAATACCTGATACAACAGACTCAGCGACATCAATATCTAACTTGCTGGTTGCATAATAATCGAGGAAAAATAAAGGTTCAGCACCTAATACGATAATATCGTTTACGCACATCGCAACCAAATCAATACCAATGGTATTGTGAATTCCTGACTCGATAGCAAGACGTAATTTTGTACCGACACCGTCGGTGCCAGAAACTAAAACGGGTTGTTTGTAACGATCAAGCGGCAACTCGAACATGCTGCCAAAACCACCTAGACCAGCCATAACGCCAGGACGACGGGTTTTTTGGGCTAGTGGTTTGATACGATCGACAAGGGCATTGCCTGCCTCGATATCAACACCGGCATCGCGGTAGCTTAAAGAAGAAGTGGGGGAAGAGTCCACGGTGTTTGTCATCGTAAATTCCTGAAATAAATAAAGCTGTAACATTCCCAATAAATCTGCATTGGGTATAGTCAAAAACAGCGTGCTAGAATACCACAATGCATAGATTATTTATTGTTCTAATTTCCTTAATTACTACCCAAAGCTTTGCCGCTGAGGTCGCTAATTTGTATCAATCTCCTGTTCCTGTGGTTTCACAGAGTGAACAAGAACGACAGCAACTTGCACCCCAAGCATTGCAACAAGTAATTTTAAAAGTAGTTGGCGATCGTTCAGCGTTGGATGTCACTGATTTAAGCCCAGTTATTAATCAGGCAAATAAATTAGTACAACAGTTCCAATACGAGCGCATAAATGAAATTAGTGATGATGCGACACAGCCTGATCGTTTAGCGTTAGTACTTAAATTTAATGAAAAAAGTCTTAATAACTCTCTGACCGATCTGGGTTTGCCAATTTGGAGCAAGAGTAGACCGGATGTCTTAGTTTGGATAGCGTTAGATGATGGCCAACAGCGCAGTGTGCTGGGAGTTGAAAGTACGGATTATAATATTCCTGCTAGCTTGGAACTGGCGGCAAAGAAGCGTGGTTTGCCTGTGTTTATGCCGGTGATGGATTTGCAAGATCAAGCTCAAGTTAAGTTTGCTGATGTTTGGGGTGACTTTTCAGACAACATAGAGACAGCATCACAACGTTATGCTCCCGCTGTGATCTTAATAGCCCGTGTTTCTATGGAAAATGAAAACAGCAGTCAAATTCATTGGCATGCATTGATTAACGGACAATCAGAAAACTGGCAATCACGTGGTGATATTCAAACAGCATTGAATGCCGGCATTGAAGAGTTAACTGATCGATTAGCACGACGCTTCACACAAGTTGTGAGTATAAACCAGTATGAAAAACAATTAGCATTACAAATTACCAATGTAAAAGACTATGCTGATTTTTCACGCGTGATGCAGTATTTATCAAAACTACAATATGTATCGAAGGTTGAGTTAGAAAGCTTAGCTGGCGAACAAGTGGACGTGGACATTTCACTCAAAGGCGATGTCGCTGTTTTTAACCAAACATTAAAAATTGATCATGTGCTGTTTGAGAGTACCGGCGGTAATGAAGCAAATATTCTGCGTTATCGGTTAATGCCTTGACCCGACAAAATATACCGAATTTCATATCAATATTAAGAATTGTATTTATTGTTCCCATTATTTGGGCGATGCTGGCAGGGCAGTTTGGTCTCGCTTTAGTCCTATTTGCAATAGCAGGTATTTCTGATGCTTTGGACGGGTTTTTAGCGAAGCAATATAATTGGGAGTCTCGTTTAGGTTCTATTCTTGACCCGATTGCTGACAAGCTTTTATTAGTAGCCAGTTTTGCTACCTTGGCATGGTTAGGTTTATTGCCTATGTGGTTATTAGCCTTGGTTTTAGGCCGTGATTTGGTTATTGTGATTGGCGGTTTAGCTTATCATTACGTGGTAGGCAAGTTTGAACTACTGCCCTTGTGGAGTAGTAAGATTAATACCTTTATGCAGATTGCATTGGTATTGTTAGTGATGTTGCAACAACAATGGCAAAACGAGTTTGAAATGTGGGTCACGGTTGGCAAATGGTTAGTGGTCGCCAGTGTGATTAATAGCGGTACTGAATATATATTGGTATGGGGACTACGTGCATGGCAGCAAATGAAAAAGTAGCAATAAGTGATAGCAATAAACTGTTAATCGTTATTGGCACCGTTATTTTCGGGGTTTTAATTTATCAATTATCACCGGTCTTAACGCCTTTCTTTATTTCAGCATTATTAGCGTATTTAGCTGATCCTCTAGTGGATAAATTAGAGACTTGGAAGTTGTCTCGCATTGCCGCTGTATCTATCGTGTTTTCTGTCTTGGTCGTTATTGCCTTATTGATTTTATTAATATTGCTACCAATGCTTGGTTCGCAAATAGGCTCATTATTAAAAGGTTTGCCCGACAATATCGCAGTACTACATGCAGCCATTCAACCATGGTTAATTTCGATAGGACTGCCTGAAGATTTCTTTGACATCAATACCATCAAACAAGCATTAACAAGCTATTGGAAAGAAGTCGGCCAAGTGGCAGGCGGTGTTGTTAGTTATATGACTCGTTCTGGCGCCATGTTATTACAGTTGATTGCTAACTTGGTGCTAATCCCCGTGGTGACATTTTATTTGTTACGTGACTGGGATCTATTAGTCGCACGATTCAGAGAGTTACTACCTCGACGCAATGCTGAGAAAGTTGTCAGCTTGTCATTAGAATGTGATGAAATGTTAGCCGCTTTTATGCGTGGTCAAGTTATGGTCATGGCAGCATTAGCTAGCATTTACACAGTTGGTTTGGCTTTAATTGGATTGGAGCTAGCTTTATTATTGGGTGTTACTGCTGGAATTTTGAGTTTTGTACCTTATCTAGGTTTGATCGTAGGCATTGGTTTTGCCGGTGTTGCTGCTTTTTTACAATTTCATGAGTGGTTTCCCGTTGTGATGGTGGTATTAGTATTTGGTGTAGCCCAAGCAATAGAAGGCACAGTATTAACACCACGATTTGTTGGTGAGCGTATTGGTTTACACCCTGTTGCAGTTATCTTTGCTGTATTGGCGGGAGGTCAACTATTTGGCTTTACTGGTGTCCTATTAGCCTTACCGGTAGCGGCTGTTGTGATGGTATTACTTCGTCATGCACACCAGCACTATATTGAAAGTAATTTGTATTCATAGGTTTCAAAAAGCATGTCGACACCCGCTACGCAATTAACCTTGCGTTTAACACCTCAGGAAATTTATCGTCTCGATAATTATTATTTCCATCAAGCTGAAATTAATCAGGCTTTGATTGAATTTTGTGATCAACAAAGCATAGATTTTATATATTTGTGGGGTGATACCGGCTTAGGTAAATCACATTTGCTTATTGCTAGCGCAGAGCGTGTGCAACAACACGGTCAAAAAGTGGTTTATCAATCATTAGCCGAGTTAATGCAAACAGCTGAACCTGAGATCTTGCAATCAATCGAAAATATAGATTATTTCTGTTTGGATGATATTGATGTTATTGCCGGACATAAAGACTGGGAAGAAGCGCTATTTCACTGTTTTAATCGCCTAAAATTATCAGGTACAAAACTATTGCTTTCGAGCCATTTTAATCCCACAAATATTGATCTGAGCTTGCCCGATCTACGTTCACGCTTAGCAACCGGTTTAGTTTATCAATTGCCTGCAATGACAGACGAAGACAAACAACAAGCTTTGATTGTTCAAGCGCAATCTCGTGGTCTAAGTCTGGCTGAGGGTGTAGCACAACATTTATTGCGATATTACGGCCGTGATATGAATTCATTAATGACGGTATTACAAAAACTCGACCATGCTTCGTTAACTGAAAAACGTCGCCTTACTATTCCATTTATTAGCCAAGTATTGGCTAATGGCTAAATCAGAAATCACTATTATTTTGCCAAATATGGCAGGTTTAATTCAGCAAGAAATTAATAAAACGCTTATTCCATCAACACTGCAAAAAATCTTTAATAAAGCACACTTTCAAGCTGATGAAATAAGCTTAGAACGCAGTTTATTTCAACATTTCAACGTAGATCTTCCTAACAATAATGACTTGCCAATAGCCCGTTTACGCCATGAAGAACAACATGTTTTATGTGCTGATCCCTGTTATTTGCATGCCGATCTTGATCGTCTATTAATATTTACCGATTCATTAGATATTACAGACGATGAAGCAGACCAATTGATTGCTGCTATTCAGCCGTTATTAACGGATTTTGGTGCCAGATTGTTGAAACATAAAACAGATCAATGGTCGATTATATTAGAGCCTGAGGCAATGCCAGACTTGAATTTCACCGCATTATCAGATGTCAGTGGCAAAGCAGTACATGGCTATTTACCAAAAGGTGATGAAGAAACAAGATTGGCATGGCTACGCTTGTGGAATGAGATTCAAATGTTATTGTTTGACCTGCCACTTAATGAGCAACGCCAACAACAAGGTAAGTTTCCCATTAATAGCCTTTGGTTTTGGGGCAAGGGTGAACTTCAAGCTCAAGCAACTGATTGGCAGAAAACGCTAGGCAATAACGACTTACTACAAACCTTGTCGCAACATTCAAAAATAAGTCATAGCGCAAAGATAGACGACATTGATATATCGTCACTATCAGACAAAGAGTTAATTGTTTTTAATCCATTAGAGCTTGAAGCTGATTGGTTGACTGAGCTAAACAATATCGATTCGTTTTTAAACAAACTTTGGTCATTATTAAGATGGAATAAGATTGCAAAACTGAATTTAGAAATACCTAAGCATGGTGTGTATCAGTTAACCTCTTTTAATTGTTGGAAACCATGGTAATGAAGATTACATTACGAGATAACACCGGTTGGGAATCTTTGCCCGATACATGGCCTGATTGCCTACGCAAAGTTTTAGCAGCACGAGGCATTAAATCAGAACAAGATCTAACTTATCCTTTAGCCGATTTGCCAAAACCTGATTTGTTATTGGGCATGGATAAAGCAGTTGTTTTATTAGAACAGGCCTTACAAGAAAACTGGCACATTATGATTGTGGCTGACTTTGATACAGACGGTGCCACTAGCTGCGCCGTAGCTATTCGAGGTTTAACAGCGATGGGTGTTAAACATATCGACTATATTGTGCCTAATCGTTTTGTGCACGGATATGGCTTAACACCAGAGTTATTAGCCGATATTCCACAAGAAAACCAACCTGAGTTGCTGATCACGGTTGATAACGGTATTGCCAGTGTCGCTGGGGTAGAAGAGGCGCATAAACGTGGCATTAAAGTCATTGTCACCGATCATCATTTGCCCGGTGAAACATTGCCTAATGCGGATGCGATTATTAACCCTAATCAACACGGTGATGACTTCCCGAGTAAAAACATGGCGGGTGTTGGTGTCTGTTTTTATTTGTTATTAGGCTTACGACAATATTTAAGACAACAAGGCTGGTTTGAACAACAAAATATTCAACAACCTAAATTGACTGACTTACTTGATTTAGTCGCTTTAGGCACTGTGGCTGATGTAGTGCCCTTAGATCGTCTAAATAGAACCTTGGTAACCCTAGGCATTACCCGCATGCGTAAATCATTAGCCTGTGCAGGCATTAACGCTATTATCCAAGTTGCAGGAAAGCAAACAACGAACTTGGCTACGACAGATCTAGGTTTTGCTGTGGCGCCAAGGTTGAATGCAGCGGGACGAATGGAAGATATGGGTTTGGGTATTAATACCTTGTTGACGGATGATTTTGACGAAGCTTTAAGTGCTGCTCAGTTATTAGACCAGATTAACCTAGAACGTCGATCTGTAGAAAAAGACATGCAAGATCAAGCACTGCAAATGTTAGAAAAGATGTCGTTTGATACCGATGAACAACCGTTAGCGTATTGCCTCTACGATGCTAACTGGCATCAAGGAGTAGTAGGTTTGTTGGCATCACGTATTAAAGAACGTCAACATCGACCAGTCATTGCTTTTGCTCCGGGTGATGAAGGGGAAATCAAAGGTTCAGCCCGTTCTATTCCCGGCGTACATATTCGTGATGTCTTAGCCTTAGTCGCTGCCAAAAATCCTGCGATACTATCCAAGTTTGGTGGCCATGCTATGGCAGCAGGGTTAACGATTAAACAACACGATCTAGCCGAATTTGAACAATTTTTTCTGAATGTCTTGCAATCGCACGTTGAACCAGAAGTGTTAGAGCAAAGCTTAAATACCGATGGTGAAATAGAACATGAGGATATCTCAATAGCCTTAGCGGAATTATTACCTAGCGCAGCACCTTGGGGGCAAGGTTTTCCAGAACCTCAATTTCATGGTCGGTTTAGAGTGGAAAATATCCGAACAGTAGGCCAAGAAGGTGACCACCTAAGACTCACCTTAAGCCTGAACAATAATAGAAATATTACAGCGATGGCATTCAGGCAACAACAACCGGATTGGCTTGTACAAGGTGGAGAGGCCATTGTTCATTACCGCTTGGATGTAAACGAATTTCGTAATCAACGCTCAGTGCAGATGTTGGTCGAGAATTTATTACCTATTATTGATTAAATTAAACAATCTGTGGGATAGTGCATCAATCAAAAAAGGACAATAAAGCATGGAATCTAGCTTACTTAAAACAAAACCAAATTTTCAATCTAAATTAGAGCACTTTCTTGTATTATTGGGCCGTTTTATAATAATTGTTATGAGGCCAGGGGCCTCATCAACAGACTGTTAGGCAATCAGAACTCCATGAATGAATCAGTATCTGAAATAGTTGTGTTGCAAAGAATCCGAAATAGGGTGATAGAAGTTTTGGAATTGTTTGCTGATAGCGGCGAAAATGAAAAGTCGCATAGCCTCATTGAGTTTTGGGGGGATTGGGTTGAGTCCGAAAGGCCGGCAAATTTTATTGCACCAGTTTTTAGTTCTGAAGAAAAAGAATGTGTCGCAAGAGTACATCGTGCTTGGGATATAATCGATATGGATGAGCCCTTAGATTCGGAAAGCTGGTGCATTTTAAATAGCTTTTCTAAATCTGCTTTAACAATATTTATGCGCCGCGGCCTAATGTCTGAGGAAGTTGAAGAACAAGAAGGTAAGTAAAAGCGGAAAAGGTAACGGAGGGATTAAATTTTAACCACTTCGTCACCAGTGTCATACAGTTGATATTTCCAAATAGTTAGTACCGCGCTAGGCTAATTAATTGACAGGAAAAGTGAAGAAGAAAGTAAATTCTAATTTTAAATTTTTACGGATAAGAAAAAAGTATGAGTATTGACAACAGTTCTATGAAGATAAAACGAAATATTTTATTGTTGATATTGATCGGTCTTGCTTTAGGGCCTGAACTTTATCTCTTTGCACCAGAGATCTTATTGTTTTTTCAGGCTGCAGGTGTGGAATATCTAGTTGCTTCCTTGACCTTGGTCTTTATACCCATGAAAGACTATTTGGTATTTTGGCTACAAAAGATATTTGCAAATGAACGGCTGAGGAAATATGGCATCTTTATCCCATTTGTCTTTGTTGCGCCGTTTCTACCTGAAGTTGTCTTAATAATGGATATTGGTCTTATATCCACGTTAATGTTGGCAAGTTCTCGACTAAGTTTGTTATTTCCTCTATGGCTTAATAGATAGGCTAAGATGGTGGCGGAGGGATTAAATTTTAACCACTTCGTCACCAGTGTCATACAGTTGATGCTTCCTAATAGTTAGGAGACTGTTTGATATCGAATTGCCAGTGTATTGTAGATATGCTCAGCTGTGTTCGACACGCTGTCATTAATATCTGCCAATATTTGAAATAACACTTCATTATCTTCTAGACCATTCCATATCTTGATGTAGCTACCATCTTTATAACCATTATGTTGTCTGAAACGGTTTAGGGTGTTTTTTCCGAGGTATTGCAAGTACAAGTCATCGAAAGTCAGGCCTGTAACTGAAAGCATGTTGTAAAACACATCAGTATCAAAGTGTTTTTTGCTGGCTAGTTCGCCAACAAATGTATCAATGAGTGCTCGTAAATCGTCACTGTCACTTTTATGTAACTCACTTGGGCTTAATAAGTCAGCCAATGAATCTAAAGATTCAGATTGTTCTAGGTAGTGACTCAACATGAAATGCCAGATGTCGACGAGCTCCAGCTGTACTTGAGCCATGTCTGGCGTTTGTTTTTTCCACCATTTAAAACCAAAGTGCTCCAGCATTTCGATGCTTTCAACCATCGCTGCGCGATACCAAGGATAGCCTTGTTGTTTCCAATCTTCAGTAACAACACGGTTAATCTCGTCTTGCAGTACCAGCATTTCTTTGATTTTCGATTTCATTTATCTAAGTCCTTTTTCCCACATAATTGAATTAGGAGACACCATAGTAAAAAATCAAGAAGCAAGCAACTTGATTTATTAAAACAAACTATGAAAATAGAATTTAAATCACAGCAGATGATTGTATTAAAGCAATGAAGCTTTACTCTAAAAGAACACCGCTCCTCACTGCACGCTATAGCGTATTAGTAATCTTATGATGTTTGTTCAACGAATGGGTGAGAGATTGAATTTTCAAACACTGATGGTGGAGGCTTGGTTACGTGGAATATGACCTCAAATGGTATCAAAAACTAAGGTTATTAGCTGTTATTGAGAAATAGTTCAAAGAAATCAGTCGACTAGATCGATATTATTGTCCGGTCAATACGAGCTCAACTTCAGTTTTGAAATTGAAATGCAAAGGTGTATAGCACCAAAATGATTCTATTAGTGAGGGGCAATGTTTTTAATAAACGTTAGATTATTATTAGCTGGATTGGTTTTAATTTCTCTACCTGCTATTTCAGACATATACCAATGGACAGATGCGGAAGGTAATGTTCATTTTGGTGATGATCCACCATCAGATGTAGACATTAAGCTGTTAAATATTGAAACGACTGCACCGGCTCCTACGCTATCTTCTTCTGAGATAGATGAAGCAGAAATCTCAAATATTAACAAAATAGTTTCAGAAGAAAATAATCGGCTTATAGAGTAACAAGCTAATAATTCAGATGAGGGAAAGCCTCGTTAAACAGAGATTTAAAACGGTATTTAGAATGAAATATGAAATCATTAATAAGGTTCAAATTAATAAAGCAGGTGAACTATTTCTATCTGTAGAGAGTGGTGGCAAACATATGTATCACTATATTTTTCGTGAAGCTGCTGGTGTGAGATGGGATGCTGTAAATCAAGGTTTCAAATCTGAATCTATTAACTGCAAATCTCATTCTCTATGGTTCAGCAAAATAGTTAATACTGTAAAGTCTAGTTTGGGCGTTGAGTTAAGGTTAAGTCCCAAGGCGACTTGGCGATTTATACCTGAGGTTGAAAAAGCGGAAATTGTTAAACAACATGCAGCATGAGATCTTAAATGAAGTACTTCCTCTTATTCTTTGCATTATTGATTAGCGAATCGTCACTAGCATGCCAGTGCATGTATGCAGGAAAATTTAGTGAATACACTTCCCATGAAGATATTGGCATTGTCAGAGCTAAAGTTATGTCTTATGGTGCACAACTTTCATTTGGTAGCACACTCTACGAAAGCATGGCGGTAGAGGTTTTAGAAGTAATCAAAGGCAAATACAGTCACCGGGATCTTTATCTGCTTGGCGACCCCGGAAATTTATGCCGAGACTATGTTGATTCCAAACGATTCCCCATTGGCAGTGAACACTTTATTTCAATAGCCAATCAAAAACTCGTGCAACCATTAGGTGGTTGTGGAGAGTCATCCGTGATAATCCAAGACGGTCGAGTCAATGGTATTGTGATAGAAAATGAAAAATACATTCAATATTCAACAGATCTAGATGAATTCCTTGAAGAAATAAAATGAGTGTTCTTAATAAAAGAAATGCATTTACTGTGCGCGTTTTAAGTTTTGAAATGCAGATGATTGCCAAGGCCTAATTGCTAGCATTAATCCCGTTGCTTTTCTTGTTTTAGCTGGCAATTTTGCATCATCATTTTGTAACTCAGAAAATTCATTAATTATCATTTCAAGTCGTTTGTTGAGTATATCTATAGACTTAGTTGATAAGGTGCCAGCAAGGTAAACTCGCTGCTCTCCAGGTTCTGTAAACGTTGAGTGTAGAAACTCATTTTGTATCGTGTTTTCAAAAAAGCTTTCAATTGGGCCACCAGTTAGCCACTGAAAGTCTTGTGCAACGATACGTTTTATTTTGTTATTGGGTAATAACTGTATTAAACCTAACCGGTCTAAACGGATCAGGTAACTGATGCATTCGGTTTCAGTTATTTCATAACAATCGACTATCTCTTCGAAGGTCCACGTATTTTGAGCACATAGTGCGACTAATAGAAACTTGGTATCAGATATCAGCTCTTGTTCTTGAGCTTCTGTGAGACGAGTAATTTTCTCTTGTTGATCATCAAATATACGAACTAAATCAACAAAATCCATTTCAAGCATTTCACAAATTTTGTTAAGCCTAGTTAGGCTAAAGCTGTTGTGTGAAAACATTCGTTTGATACTGACTTCACTTAAATCAAGGTGTTTTGCGATCTCTGCATATGTTATTCCGTGGGAACGGAGCAGTTTTTTTAACGATTTTATTAATGGTTTAGTTTGTGGCATATGAACGCACTCAAATTTTAGCTAATAGTCAAAAATCAATGATTTTGCCATAAAGTATCCATATATGATACTAATGATGTGTTCGTAACGATACTTGTCGATAAATGGTTTTTTATGGTGATTCTTTTGTGTAGATTTGTTTTCACCCAAACGGGATGAATCAAAATATAAAGGGACATAAAATGAAATCAAATATATTCAAATTAGCGATTGTGGTGCCATTGATGTTTGGCTCTATGAATGTCATGGCAGAAGGCTCATTGCAGCACTTATCCAATGCATCATCTCACTCAGTTCAAGCGATAGGTCAAACTTCAATAGCAGGAGTGAAAATTGTAGCTGGTGTCGTAGCTGTACCATTAATGATAGTGGGTGGTGTTGGTGAAGCTAGTGGTCAAGCAGGAGAATCATTATGGGATTCAGCAACAAAACCAATTGGTGAGCCTTTAGAGATTACCGATGAAATTATTACTTCAACCGTTTCTCCAGAGCAGGCGATGAAAAAAGAGGGAGAATACTAATGAAAATATTAAGAATAGTACTAGTATTTAACTTGCTCGTCATTATGTTGACTACCAGCCCAGCGTGGGCTGGTAGTCAACAGGAAGGTGAGCCACAATTTGCCATTGAAGAGATTGCTAAGTTTACTAAGAAAATAGAAAGAAACATGGCTGGAAAGGGCGTGCGAGTATTTATTATCGGAAGAAATGGAAGGCCTGTTGATGAGTTGCCAAAGGGTGTTGAATACACTCATATCGCATTTGGGGTGTATTCAAAAGTAGAAACACAAGACGGGCGAATTGTTACTGGTTATGCCTACTATAACCTTTATCAAAGTGAAAAAGACGGTGCGACAAGTAGTTTAGTAACTGACTATACAATTGATTTTTTAGTCAATATATACGAACCAAAAGTGGGTATTGTTATTCCTACGCCGGAATTACAAAAACGACTATTGTCATTTATAGGTACGGCAGAATATCAATCACTGCATAACCCAAGCTATTCTGTTTTATCTAACCCTTACAATGATGTATTTCAAAACTGTACTGAATTTACTTTAGATGTAATCAATTCATCCATTTATAAAACTGTAGATAAAGATGAGCTTAAATTGGCAGCTAAGGAACATTTTAAAGCATACGATGTGCATATCTCACCTTTCAAAGTGCTCTTTGGTTCAATGTTCGTTTCTGGTGTAACCAAATCAGATCACGATGGACAGATAAAAACTGCTACCTTCACAACTATTGCGAAATACCTAGAAAACTTTAATTTAGCTCAAGAAGTTTTAACTATCGATCTTTGATTATCTAGAAGATCTTCATCCTTATCTCAAACAAGAGCCTGCTATGCAGGCTAATAGAGAAGTCATGCCTTTAATTCGAGACGTGATACATAAAAAGCATAGGAATATACAATGAAATTTTTATTATCAATTGGTTTAACGTATTACTTTGCAGCACTGGTTCAAACTGTTTTTCATCGGTTGTTTGGCCACAAGAATAGAATTGCAGCAATTTTTGAAACACATGCAA
>ENA-ORXI01000569-ORXI01000569.1-sediment-metagenome-genome-assembly--contig:-NODE-569-length-30858-cov-6.476820_pt1 | contig 30858 bp, 29 predicted proteins | sample MGYA00237861_ERZ511468 | MGnify/ENA primary metagenome ERZ511468 (study PRJEB26299, sample SAMN06266213) | sediment metagenome | isolation source: Hudson Canyon methane seep mesocosm | place: USA:Hudson... | reverse complement strand
CTTGTGCCTGAATCGAACCATATCGTGTTGGCAGACGGTAGAAACTACGTCTATCTTCATAGGTTGGGTATTTTTCAGCCAAATCACGACGGTTGGTATATAAAGCTTCACGATGAATTGGCACAGGATCAGGGAACTGCCACACAACCGCACGCGCTTTTGCATTACCAAAAGGTGCACAACCATGTTTGATAGCAACACGTTGAATGCCGCCTGATAAATCCGTTTTCCAATTCTTGCCTTCAGCAGCCGTTTTTTCATCTGCTGTTAAGTCATTCCACCAACCCAATTTTTTCAGCATATCGGCAGTAAATTCTGGATAACCATCTTCAATTTCAGATCCTGCTGAGAAAGAACCTTCTGCCAATAGATTTTCACCATCATGTTCCACACCAAAACGAGCACGGAAGGTTAAGCCTCCTTCAGCGATTGATTTACTGGTGTCGTATAACAATGGTGTACCTGGATGTTTCATCTCAGCCGTACCCCAGCAAGGCCAAGGCAAACCGTAATATTCACCGTCACATGGGCCACCTTCGGCTTTCAATGTGGTTTTGTTAAAAGTATGTAAGTTTGCTGCTTGCAGTTTCAATCGTTCTGGCGTTTGGCCGGTATAACCAATCGTCCACATGCCACGATTAAATTCACGGGTAATATCTTCAATTAAGGGTTCTTCGCCGTTTACTTTAATATGTTTAAACAACTGATCTGCAAAGCCAAGTTTAGTCGCAAACTTGTGCATAATCACATGATCAGGTTTTGACTCAAACAAAGGTTCAATAATCTTGTCACGCCACTGCATAGAACGGTTTGATGAGCTCAAAGACCCATAGGTTTCAAACTGGGTTGAAGCAGGTAGTAAATATAAACCATCTTGACGGTCACTTAATACAGCTGAAATAGATGGGTAAGGATCAACAACAACCATCAAGTCTAATTTTTCCATCGCAGTCTTCATTTCAGGACCACGTGTTTGACTGTTTGGCGCATGTCCCCATAGGACCATTGCTCGTACATTGTCATTCTGAGCAATATTGTCTTTATCTTCTAAAACACCATCAATCCAACGAGAAACAGGAATACCTTTGGTATTCATTGGGCTTGCAGCTTTACCAGCCGATTCTTCATAAGAGCCTTGATCAAAGCGGTTTTTCACCCATTCATAATCAAGGTCCCACACTTTGGACCAATGTTTCCACGCACCTGTAGACAATCCGTAATAACCAGGTAAAGTATGTGACAACACACCTAAATCGGTTGCCCCTTGCACATTGTCATGACCACGGAAGATATTAGTACCACCGCCTGACACGCCCATATTGCCGAGTACTAGCTGGAAGATACAATAAGCGCGAGTATTGTTATTACCGGTTGTATGTTGTGTTCCACCCATACACCAAATAAAGGTGCCGGGGCGATGTTCAGCCATTGTTTGAGCTGCTTTTAATACATCCGCTTCTTTTGCACCTGTTACACGTTCAACTTCATCAGGTGTCCATTTAGCCACTTCTTTACGAATCTCATCTACGCCATAAACACGTTGATTGATATATTCTTGGTCTTCCCAGCCATTTTTGAAGATATGCCATAACATTCCCCAAACAAAAGCCACATCGGTTCCGGGACGAATACTAATATGTTGATCTGCATGGGCTGCTGTTCGTGTGAAACGAGGATCAACAACAATAATCGGCGCACCTTTTTCTTTGGCTCGGAAAATATGTTGTAAAGAGACAGGATGTGCTTCGGCAGGGTTAGCACCAATAATAAACACCGCTTTTGCGTTGTGAATATCATTATATGAATTAGTCATGGCGCCGTAGCCCCAGGTATTCGCTACACCTGCAACCGTCGTTGAATGACAAATTCGTGCCTGATGGTCAACGTTATTTGTACCCCAAAGTGCTGCAAATTTACGGAATAAATAGGCTTGTTCATTATTATGTTTTGCAGAGCCTAACCAATACACTGAGTCCGGGCCTGATTGTTCACGAATCGATAACATTTTGTCACCGATTTCTTCAATAGCTTGCTCCCAAGAAACTCGTTGCCATTTTCCTGCAACTTTTTTCATTGGATATTTTAGTCGTTTATCACCGTGACCATGCTCACGTAATGAGGCGCCTTTAGCACAGTGTGAACCTAGATTGAATGGATGTTCAAAACTCGGTTCTTGACCGATCCAAACACCATTTTGCACCTCGGCGACAACACCACAACCCACACTACAGTGGCTACATACACTACGAACTTTTTTGATGTCACCTTCGTCATAGCTATGACGTGAACTTTCTGAAGCGTCGGCCTTTTGTATCATTGCCGGTGGCAGTAAAGACATAAAAGCAGCACCACTAACAGCGATACCAGATCCTTTTATAAAGGCCCGACGATCAACGCCTGACTTTGTCGTATTTGATGCAGAATGTCGTTTAGTTAATTTCATAAATAATTCTTAAAAGTCTGCAAGGTGATAGTAGGTATCAATATGCTCTGTACGTTGATAACCTTTAGATTTACTTCTGTCACTCACTTCTACTGTGGGCGCTTCAATGGGTGAGGCTTGAACAAGTGATGAGGCCGTAGCTAAGGTAGCAGTTCCAGTGATAGTGGCTGTTAACTTGCCTAAAAATTCTCGCCTAGCGATTTTTGCTACATCTGCCATGCTATTTTCCTAATAAAATGCCATATAAAACCCTTATTTTAATGTGGTTCTATATCTAGATACTCAGTGTAAAGTATCGCTCACATTAGCTTTATGAGCAAGACTAAATTTGGGGGCATATCTTTATCGATACTCACTCAACTCCATATTTATAAACACCTTGCCGAACTCTCCAACCACTCGATAAAAATCACTACTCTTAGTAGCTGCTAAATCTGTGAAGAAATTAATTATCCAAGGTTTTAAATGATGAAGGAAAAACTCCTTATCTGTCACAATCGGTGTGCCTTCTGCCATTAAGATCAACCTCATCACATCACACTGTGCTGAGACATGGTCTTCTGGTTCAGCGGCATCTTCATGTTTCACTAATCCCAACTTACTGAGATCAGCTCTTAACTCAGCTAAAGGTTCCTCCATCAAAAATCCTGTTTGATAATAAGACCCATAAGGAATTAATTCACCATGTGTGACACCGATGAAGAGTATTTGGTATTCAGCTTCAAGCGTAGACATATCTGCTTTATTTACAATAGCGACTAAATTAGCCCATTGTTTGCCCATCGGACTTTCTGGCTCTGTCACTTCAATAGCAGCGATATGGTCTAATAAAACTTGATTTGGTGCTTGTGAAAACAGATTAGCCAATAATGCATAAGTCTGTGCTCGCCAGATTTTATTTTCATCACTCATTTTTTATCACCCTCGACCATCTTTAAACATTGCTTTGACTCGACAGTCTTCACACATCTTCAATCGTTCCAATGCTTCACCTTGAAACATGGCATGGCCTTTTAGCTTTTCAGTCATCGTATCAATCATTTTCTTAGTCGCAAATGGCTTATCACAACTGATACAGTTAAATATTGCTTCTTCGTGCAATACTCGGACCTTGCGAGCCTGCTCACGATTAAATAAATAACGAGGTACTAAATCAATGGCATCTTCAGGACATGCGGTTTCACATAGGCCACATTGCACACAGAGATCTTCGATAAAATTCAATTGAGGCTGATCAACACCATCTAATACGGCACCAACAGGACATACTGACACACATGAGTGGCATAAAGTACACGCCTGCGTATTGACTTGAATCTCACCAAAAGCAGCATTTGAATTTAATGTTAATACCTCAACCTTTGCGGGCGCATGCTTTTGTAAATGATCTAAAGCTATACTAATCATTCTGCGTTTTTCATCTAAGCCTGCAAATGTTGCAGCCTGCAGTCCATTTAATTTACTGGTGCTTGATAAGTGAGAAACTAATTGTGGAAAATTATTAGCTGAGAAAAAATTAACTACGTGATCTCCATAACCCAAGCCCACCAGCATCTGATTTGTTTTATCTATTTCCTGCTGTAACGCTAACCAATTGTGGTCGCTATGGCTGCCTGCGTCCCAGACAGTAACGCCAGAGGCACCATAGGCTAAAACACTTAACCAAAAAGGCATGGCTAAAGCACCAATTTCCTCAATTGAAAACGTCATCACATTAGCGGGCAATGTTTCTCCCATGTTATCGATTAATAACTGACCGTGGTCAAGATCATGAATCACAATATGTGGAGGCTGCGGAGCAACTTCAAACCAAGTTTGAATCATTTTCCGAGCACGATTGAGACTCACATCTAATGTTGGCAGCGCGTATGACATTGCACCCGATGGACAAACAGCTGTACAACTACCACAGCCTTGGCATAAAGATGGGTTAACGGTAACAGACTCTCTCGTGCTCGTAATAGCATCAGCAGGGCAGGCATCAATACATTGCTCACAACCCGATAATTGCCTGCGAGAATGAGCACAGATTGAGGATTTATAATTAAAGTAGCGAGGTTTATCAAAGGTACCGATTAAGTCTGGTAACTGTTGTAATGCTTCAGCCAAAGTTTGAGTATCAGTTTTAGGAGCAAAATAGCCCAAAGGTAAAACAGCTACGGTTATTACTGGCTGTTCTGACAAGTCCAAAACCAGGTCAAACTTTAATTGTTGCTCATCAAACTGAACAGAGAAATCGCCTAGCCAACCTTCAATGCTCTTAATTCGATCATCAATAAATACAATGCCATCATTTATTTCACTCGGCTTATCGCCCGTGACCACCGCACTTATTGTTAAACCTGACAAATGTGGAATAACAGATAAAACCTGTTGTGCATGACCAAGAATAAGTATGTGACCCGATGAATTAAACTCTACCAGATCAACCGGCATTATATCAATCTCACCAGATTCCTGTATTGCCTTATGCAAGTTTGTCTTCCTCATTATTATCTATTTCCACATTCTCATTATTTGAGTTCTGTGCATTTTTTGTATCACGATCCGGCTGAATGTTATCGTCTTTTGGACGCGTTTTTTCTTCTACTAGGCGAAGCATACGTTTCATTTCTTGAGTCACAATATCACCTAAGCCAGTAAAACGGGTGAAGTCTTCATCATATTCATTCATATGATCAACCTCACTGAATTCAGGCTGTTTAAATAATGCTGATAATGCCTTCTTTTTGGCTTCTGGCTCTACCTCTTTTTGCTGCCACAAAGGTAGTGATTTCTCATACTCTGACGACTCTTCAACTAAATCATTTTCTTCAATTGCATTAGTCTTATCCTCGTCAACAACGCGCTCACCTGCTGATTTTTTCCTCGACCAGCGAGAGATAAACCCTTCTTCATTCTTATCTGTCATGACTTTTCTTCAGTGGCATGCCATTTTTTTCTACGCCGTTTTTTTGGTTCTTTTGGCTGATAATAAGTCATTACAAACTGCTCCAACCAAACACAAAGTTCTTCAGGTAAAGGCGTACTAAAAACAGCTTCTCCTGTTTCCATATACGATGCAGCCTCATCATAATCTACCGTGAGTAGTAGCGGTTTAGGAGGCAGTGACAAGTCATCTCCCTGACTACAGACTAAATACGCCTTAGGCTCGTCAGATACTAAATTATAATAATATGAATCACAATGAAGTGGGTAAATAGTCATCAGCAAATCTGACCAGATATGTAACTCTCCAGCTTGTTCACTTGTCTTTATTTTTTCCTGTGATAAGCCAGGTATAAATCCAATTAATGACCATGAATAATCAGCCCACTGATTCAGACTTGCCTCTCTCAACATAACTACCGAAACTTGAAAATGATCTAAGGGAACAGTTTCTGTCATAAGACTCGATTCATACTTTAATTATAATTTGAGGTTTAATAGTAGCAGAATTCATTATTCCTTAAGACTCATTATCCCTCATTGATAGGGTTAGCCTTTATCTTGCTTTGCTACTTCAACTCTCGTCACTTTTTGCAACCCTCGAGGTAACTTATTTCCTCGCTTACCTCTCTCTCCTGTGTAGTGCATGATATCAGCGGGTTTTAGCGTCAAATGACGTTTACCTGCATGTAAGGTCAAACTACGTTCCTCAGGGATAACGGTCACTGAATATAACCATTCTTGTTTTGCAGTAAAGCGAGCTTGAGGAATATTAATCAAACGAACACCTTTACCTTTATTTAAGTTCGGCATTTCATTTGCTGGGAACACTAATAATCGACCATCACCTGCAGCGACAGCAAGCTTGTCAGTCTCACTATTTTCAATCCACAATATAGGTAATATTTCGGCACCTTCTGGCAACTTAAATAAGGCTTTACCTGCTTTGTTTTTGGCGAGTAAGTTATCTAAGCTTGTCACAAAACCATAGCCTGCCGTATTTGATAACAAGAGTGGTTTATCCATATCTCCTGCTAATACAGCAACAAATCGAGCATCAGCTGGACATTGGAATCGCCCACTCAAAGGCTCACCTTGTCCACGAGCAGAAGGCAATGCATGTGCAGAAACAGAGTAACTTCGTCCTGTAGAATCTAAGAATACAATTTGTTGATTACTTCGAGCATTAACTGATGCCAGATAGCGATCACCGGTACGATAATTTAATGCCTCAGCATCTACATCATAACCTTTAGCCGCACGCACCCATCCACTTTCAGACAAGACAATAGTCAGAGGCTCTGTCGGCAACAATTCTGATTCACTCAATGCTTTTGCGGCATCACGCTCAACAATCTGCGAACGACGATCATCACCAAATTTCTCAGCATCTGCCTCGAGTTCTTTACGGATTAATGTTTTTAATCGCGTGTCTGAACTCAATAATAACTCTAATTTTTTTCGCTCTTTATTAAGCTCATCCATTTCAGAGCGAATTCGCATTTCTTCTAATTTAGCAAGGTGGCGTAATTTCAATTCTAAAACTGATTCAGCTTGGCGATCCGTAATTCCGAACCGCTCCATCAATACAGGCTTAGGTTCATCTTCATTACGAATAATGGCAATCACTTCATCAATATTTAGATAAGCAATTAATAAGCCTTCTAAAACATGGAGGCGATCAATAATTTTGTCTAGACGATATTGCAAACGGCGACGAACAGTTTCTGTACGGTACGTTAGCCATTCTAATAATAGACTACGTAAATCTTTAACCTGTGGTCGGCCATCTAAGCCAATCATATTCATATTAACGCGATGGCTTTTTTCTAAATCTGTTGATGCAAATAGGTGTGACATCAAACTATCAATATCAACACGGTTAGAGCGTGGAACAATAACAAGTCTTACTGGGTGTTCGTGATCAGATTCATCACGTAAATCAGCCACCATAGGCAGCTTTTTATTTTGCATTTGTGTCGCAATCTGCTCAATTATTTTTGCACCCGACACTTGGTATGGCAAAGCATGAATAATAAGTTCATCGCCCTCTTTCGTATAACATGCACGTTGACGCACGCTACCTCGGCCTGTGGTATATATTTTCCTTAAATCTTCAGGGGGAGAAACAATCTCACCACTCGTTGGAAAGTCAGGGCCTTGAATGTCTTCTAATAACTCATCAAGTTTTGTACTTGGTTTTTTTAATAATTTTAAACACGCAGTAACAACTTCACGTAGGTTATGAGGAGGGATATCCGTCGCCATACCCACAGCAATACCACTACCGCCATTAAGTAAAATATTCGGCAGACGTGCTGGTAATAATTCAGGCTCATTGATCGTGCCATCAAAGTTAGGCACCCAATTAACAGTGCCTTGGCCTAATTCACCCAATAATGTTTGTGCATAGGCAGTTAATTTTGATTCTGTGTAACGCATGGCAGCAAATGACTTAGGATCATCCATCGATCCCCAGTTTCCCTGTCCATCAATTAATGGATGTCTGTATGAGAAAGGTTGAGCCATCAAGACCATGGCTTCATAACATGCTGAATCACCGTGGGGATGGTATTTACCTAAAACATCACCCACTGTTCGTGCTGACTTCTTATGCTTTGATGCAGCACTCAAGCCCAATTCTGACATGGCATAGATAATACGACGTTGTACAGGCTTCAAACCATCACCAACATGTGGCAAAGCACGATCCAAAATAACGTACATTGAATAATCTAAATACGCTTTTTCAGTAAAATCTCGAACGGGTAAACGTTCTAAATCATCGACTAATGAACTCATTATTTACAGATCCCGTTTCATATTAAACAGTTGCTAAATCGCCTTGCTCTTCTAACCACTCTTTTCTATCTGGTGCACGCTTTTTGGCCAACAATCTATCCATCGCCTCACTGGTACTCTTGATATCGCCATTGTCAGTCTCATCTTCGATTGTTAAACGAATCAATCGTCGAGTATCGGGTGCCATTGTTGTTTCTCTTAATTGGAGCGGGTTCATCTCACCCAATCCTTTGAAGCGCTGAACGTTCACCTTGCCTTTAATCTTATCTTTCTCAATTCTATCTAAAATGATTTGGCGCTCTTCATCATCTAATGCGTAAAACACCTGTTTACCAACATCGACTCGAAACAAAGGCGGCATTGCAACACAGATATGCCCATTTTCAACTAAAGGTCTAAAATGTTTTACAAATAAAGCACATAACAACGTTGCAATGTGAGCACCATCAGAATCCGCATCGGCAAGAATACAAATCTTGCCATAACGCAATCCTGATAAATCATCTGAACTCGGATCAACACCAATAGCAACCGCAATATCATGCACTTCCTGTGATGCCAGTACTTGACCAGAATCAACTTCCCATGTGTTTAATATCTTTCCTCGTAGCGGCATGATGGCCTGAAACTCTCGCTCACGACCTTGTTTAGCACTACCACCAGCAGAATCTCCTTCTACCAAAAACAGTTCTGTTCTCGTCACATCTTGGGAAGAACAATCTGATAATTTACCTGGCAAGGTTGGGCCAGACTGCACGCGTTTACGCACTACTTTTTTAGCTTGCTTCAAACGTGATTGGGCACTACTAATTGCCAATTCAGCAATCTTCTCACCTTCTTCAGTATGATGATTCAACCATAGGCTAAAGGCATCTTTAACCGCGCCAGAAACAAAACCTGCACATTGTCGTGATGATAATCGTTCTTTTGTTTGTCCTGAAAATTGTGGATCTTGAAGTTTGACTGACAACACATAACAACATTGAGTCCATACATCCTCAGGAGATAACTTCACCCCACGAGGTAATAAACTGCGGAACTCACAAAACTCACGAAGTGCATCTAAAAGCCCCGTACGCAAACCATTTACATGCGTACCTCCTTGTGCTGTAGGAATTAAATTAACATAACTTTCTGCTAATTCTTCACCGCCTTCAAGCTGCCACATCAATGCCCAGTCAACCTGTTCATTTTCACCTTTTATTTGTCCAACAAAGGGCAGTGCTGGCACACAAGGTTGATCCGTCATCATTGAACTAAGGTAACTATTTAGACCATCTTCATAACACCATTTATCAACGATTTTTTCATCGCCAGAGTAATCTGTGAATGTCACGACAAGACCAGGACAAAGGACTGCCTTCGCTCTTAAAACATGGCGTAATCGTGAAACTAAAAACTTAGGTAAATCAAAATAGGATTCATCAGGCCAAAAGCGTACTGTTGTTCCCGTGTTGCGTTTACCTACTGTGCCAATTTCTTTGAGTTCTTCTACTTTTAAACCATTTTCAAAAGCAATCGTAAACTCTTTCGCATCGCGACGTATTTTAACTTCAAGGCGAGTAGATAAGGCATTTACAACCGACACACCTACACCATGTAAACCGCCGGAAAATTCATAGTTTTTATTTGAAAACTTACCGCCGGCATGTAAACGAGTGAGGATAACTTCAACACCAGGCACACCTTCTTCTGGGTGAATATCAACCGGCATTCCGCGACCATCATCCACAACTTCAATTGAATTGTCGGCATGCAAGGTCACATGAACCTGTGTTGCATAATCAGCAACAGCTTCATCGATACTATTATCAATAACTTCTTGCGCCAAGTGATTAGGTCGCGTGGTATCGGTATACATGCCCGGTCTTTTTTGTACCGGTTCCAGTCCTTTTAAAACCTCAATGGCCGAGGCATCGTATTCATTCGTCATTATGATAACTTCTTAAAGTTAGTGTGGCCGAAAAGTTCAGATTGGAAGATTAACATACAACAGAGGCGATGATGCCACCAAAACACTATTAAATTGACAAGCTTCATAAATGGAGTACCATAGCGCTATATTAGCAATTACTAATTTAAGGAATTTTCATGAATATTGATCGTCTTGTTTTCGCCTTTGCCGGCAGTGTTGTTTTACTCAGCGTACTGCTTTCTAACATTCACCATCCCGCATGGATGTGGCTAACTGTATTTGTTGGTGCCAACTTATTACAGGCGGCTTTCACTGGCTTTTGCCCTCTTGCAAAAATGTTAAAAGCAGCGGGTAAAAAAGCCGGCCATGCTTTTGACTAAACCATTCTATTTAAAGGATTAAGGAGTCTAGATAATGAAGAATTTTGTATTTCTATTAAGCGTATTACTATCTAATCAGGTTTTTGCCCATGAGCATGAGCAATTCACACAAGAAGGTAAAGCTGCAATTAAAGAGTTTGCAGGCACACTAAAAGGTTCTCTTGTGGCAGCTATGAAATCAGGCGGCCCCATTGAAGCAATTTCAGTTTGTAACCAAGTAGCTCCTACTATTGCAGCAGAACTTTCTAAGAAATATGGCTTTGAAATTGCTCGTACAAGCCTTAAGGTTCGTAATCCAAATAATGTAGCAGACGATTGGGAAAAAGAAATCCTTCACCAATTTGAGTCGAGCAAACAGCAAGGTAATGATGTCAAAACATTATTTGTCAGTGAAGCAATTATAGAAAATGATCAACATGAACTTCGCATAATGAAAGCAATCCCAACGGCTGGGATCTGTTTGACATGTCATGGCAGTAATATTGAGCCAAAGATCCTCACAAAACTGAATGAACTATATCCTAATGACCAAGCAACTGGATTTAAGCTTGGCGATATTCGCGGCGCATTCACACTCAAAAAACAGCTTAAATAGTTAAGCTGAACTTTGGATAAGAATAATCAGCAATATTATAATTTACAATAACGTATGAACAACGCTATGTCGAAACAGCTAAGTAACCCTATAATCATAGAGCCAGTACGTTTATTTTAGTGGATATCAAGGCAGATTTACGTAGCAATAGTCAGCTATTGGAAGTAGATCTAACGCGGAGAGCCGCTGAAATAAAGGTGCTGGATGACTGTTCTTATACAGAGTTCAGCTTAGTTATAAAAAAGGCCTTATAGAATGAATCTATAAGGCCTTTTTTGTATCTATTGCTAGCGTATTATTTTAATGAAATAGTCTCTGTTCGACCCTTCATTTCAATTGTTAGTTTATCTTCACTCGCTAACCAACCAATTGCACGCTGGACCCCTTTTGCATCTAAGCTTGTATCTTTCGTGATCTTTGTTACGCTGCTTGCACCGTTTGCATCAAGATATTTCCACACAACACCTGCTGCTGTACCTATTAAATCTGCCATTTGTTACTCCATTTCAAAGTTTATATAAAAAAACACTTTGAATTATTAGACAAACAAAGCATTGTAATACAATGATTTTACACTATTATTTATCATTCAAATAGTGAACATCTTCCCGACTTTGTTCATTTTTATGAAGTTCCTCTGTTTCAATTTCCCAGCTATATAATTTCTCTGGCGGTTTAGGATCTTTATGACGAAAAGTTATCGCACAAATCACCCCCATTAGCGCCCCAAACAAATGCGTTTCAAATGATATTCCTTCTTTTGTGGGCAACACGCCCCACACCATACCGCCATATAAAAAGAACACGATCATTGATAATGCCATTGCTGGTTTATCCCGCCGTATAACACCTATCAAAAACAAGAAAAACATCATGCCATGCGTTAAGCCACTCGCTCCAAAATGATAGGCATCACGAGCAAATAACCAGACACCTAATCCAGAGCCTAAATAAATGATTAGAAATGTTGTTTTAGCAGACTTTGGATATTCATAAAATAAAGCCGTAGTCAAAATAAATAAGGCAAGCGTATTTGAAAGAAGATGTTCGAATGATCCATGAATCAAAGGAGCAAATAAAATCCCTAACAAGCCAGACACTTCTCTTGGTCCTACTCCATAGATATTCAAGTGTAAATTAAATGCTAATTCCACACCTTTTATTAACCATAAAAGAATAACTGCAAAAATGACTTTTACTGCAATTGGCTTAAGTAAAACAGAATTCTCAGACTCCATCATTCAGTGCCCGAATAATTGACTGACATGCATCCATAATCACTTGTCTTGGTGCAGCAATATTCATTCTCATAAAACCACTACCCACCTCACCAAAGCTAACACCTGGGTTCAGGCCTACTTTTGCTTGTTTGATAAAAAATGTACGCAATTGCTCATCATCCAAGCCCATATCACGACAGTCTAACCATAATAAATAGGTTCCCTGTGATGGAATAATGTTGATATTTGATTGTTGTTCAAATAATGCTGTTACAACTTTCTTACTTTCATCCAAATAGATCATCAACTCATTTAACCACTCGCTACCATCACGATAAGCCGTTTCAAATGCTGTAATACTAAAAGGGTTAAACGCACTAATATGTAAACGATCAAACACCTGTTTGATGGCTTGCAAATGCTCGCGATTATCAACCACTAAGCTTGATAAACCTAATCCTGGAATATTGAATGTTTTACTTGGTGAAACGAGTGTAATAATGCTGACATCATCAGCCAAGGTCGCCAAGGGAATATGTTGAAAACCTGGATACGTTAAATCCGCGTGGATCTCATCAGAAAGGATAAGCAAATCATAGCGGCGAGCAATATCTAATACTGCTTCTAACTCATATTTCTGCCAGACCCTGCCAACAGGATTGTGGGGTGAGCAAAATAGCAGCATTTTGGCACCAGTCATGGCACAGTGTTCTAACTGTTCCAAATCAAGCTTATATTCACCATCTACCAATTTAAGTGGGTTTTCAACAATCTCTCGTCCTGTTTCAGTAACGGCAGAGAAGAAGGGAGGGTAAATTGGTGGCTGAACAATAATACGATCGCCACTCTCAGATAAAGCCTCAATCACTGCATGCATGGAAGGCACAACACCAGGACAAATCAAAATGGACTGTCGTTTAATATCCCAATGGTGTCGAGTTTTAAACCAGTGTTGCATGGTGCTAAATAATGAATCAGGATAAATGGTATAGCCATAAATCGGATGACTCGCACGTTGAATAAGGGCCTGAGTTACAGCCTCAGGTGCAGAAAAGTCCATATCAGCGACCCATAAAGGCACAACATCTTCCGTTCCAAACACGGCCTTACGCACATCATATTTAACATTTGATGTGCCTGTCCGATCTATGATTTGGTCAAATTCACATGCCATTTATTTTCTAAGCCACCGAGTTATATCAGATAAGAAGTGTGTGCTGACTCGACTATTAAATCAATAGACATCTAAAAGATAAAAACATTACAACAAAAAATAGATTGAATACATCTATAAGATTTACTTAATTTGTGCTGCCAACCAAGCCGTTTTTGCTGATAGCTCTAACGAACAACTCCATTTGTACGCTAAGTTAATGGTTTCAGCACATGCATACACGCCATGTCCCTTAACTATGGCGACCTTATAATCTGCTAAAACAGTTGCAATCGCTGTAGGTGCTTTTTCAATATAGTTATCATATGGAATGCTGATTACTGGAACTACCGGAAAGTAATATTGCCCTTCAAAGTCAACGGGTGAAAAGTCATCACCGTTCAAGGTCATAGCAACGGCATGAGGGCCATGACTATGTATAACAGCTCTAGCCTGAGGATTGTTCTGATAGACCTGAATATGTAGCGGCGCATCTAATGACGCCCCCTCTTCCATTACACCATCGATACTGCATTGAACAAGGTCATCTGCTTTTAAGGTATCAGCACAACAGCCTGTTGGCGTGACCCAAATCTCATCATGAAAACGAAAAGAGGCATTGCCACTATGAGAGTCATTACAGCCATATTGGCGTAACCATAGATAATGCTGAACTAATTGCTGTTTTAACTGATCACGATTCATCAAGATTCTTTTTGTCTAATTGACGATCAATGTGTCGTATCCATTGTCCAGCCTGACTACGCTCATTTTCATAGGATACGGCGTTAATAAACTGAGTTTTAGCTAGTGCTAAGTTACCTAAATGGAACTGCGTCATTCCTAATAACAACGATGCGGTACCCAGCTGCTTTCCTTTCAGCTTGCTAAGACTAATGCTCAATGGTTCTACTGCCTGTGTCCATTTCTCCATGCCAAACAATACTCGGCCATACTTTAAATCAGACTCACCACTTTGATCTAACTTTGCAACATTCTCTAGTATTGCTGCCGCTTTTTCATTTTCTTTTGCAGCTAACCAACTTTCAGCCAAACGGCTCATATTTTCAAAGTCAGCTTCAATCACTCCATTATCAATGCCATCGACTAATAACTGGGCAGATTTATAAGGTATATGTAGATACCGATACATATTCGCCATATTGATCAATATTTTCTCATCACCAAGCTCTAGGCGTTGTGCCAACATCTTTACTGCCAAGCCGGTAAATTCTTTATTTTGTTGTAAATACAGTGTTGATAACTGTGACCAATATGTTTTTTGATACGGATAACGAGGAATCAATGATTCCAATACCTTAATCGCTGACTTATATTGTTTTAACTCCAAATGAGCAGATAAAAGCACTTGATACCACGACTCTTTGGGTGAGTTCTCATTGTTAATCGCCAGCCTAATATGACTAATGGTTTCCTTATAATTTTTAATTCGGTAATAGGCGCTTGCCAATAAAACTCGAGCAGAATTAGGCGGAGAAACCTCATCCTTTAACCACTGCTCTAGCAATGCAATACCTTCTTTATATTGCTCATCAGCAAGCAATAATTGTCCTAAATTATATTTCAGGTTGTGGCTCACCTTATCAGGCAAAGCATTCGTATCTAAAGCCTGCTGAAATAATCGACTTGCTTGCAAATAGTTTTCTTGTGATGAATATAAATAGCCTAATGTTTGCAGAACAACAGCCTTTTCATATGACCCTGATTTAACTTTATTTAACAGGTCTTTGAGATTTACCTCTGCCTCCGAAAGCTGTTCCGCCTCCATGAGTTCATGGGCAGCGCTTAACACTTTGTATGTTTTCTCTGTTAATAGGTATTGGCTATCATCTCCAGCTACCGCATGCGTCATAAAGAACACAGACATGGCAATAAGCAGTAGTTTACTCACTGATAATTTCATCATTTTGCCAACCTAAATTCTATTTCTTGAGTCGCCTGACGCTCAACTGGTTTGCCATCAACAACTTTAGGTTTAAATTTCCATTTTAGAATGGCTTTTAATGCTGCTTTATTAAATATATTTTTTGTTGTGGCATTGATAACAACAGGATCTCGTACTTGACCATCTTTTGTGATCGTAAACGAAACGGTAACAATCCCTTCCAAGCCTCGTCGAGATGCTGAGCGTGGATATCGTGGTGGGATTCGCACTAATGGAATAACCTCATCATCCATCAATGGCGCCACAATTGGAGCTGGGGCAGCAATGGGCGCTGGCGCTGATGAGAAGTCGCCCAAATAAGGCCCACCAGCAATATTAAGAGGCACATCAATACGAGGAATATCCATCTTCGGTGTAGGCGCTTTTAACTTATCAGCCTGAGGTGCTGGCGCTTTAGGTGGTGGTGGTGGCTTCTTCGGTGGTGGTGGTTTTTTTGGAAGTTCACGTTTTTTAGTTTCGGTTCGTGTTTCACGTTTTAATCGAACAAAGTCGAGTAGGCGAATATCTTCGGTGACCAAACGTTCAAGACTTTTTGCCGATGTCATTTGCTGCATCAAGGTAAATAAACCAAGGTTCACCAATATTGCCAGAACCAACCCAATAGTTAAACGCATTTAATGATTGTCCTTAATCACGTTCAGCGGCAATAGATACATTAGCCACACCTGCCAGGCGTGCTTGATCCATCACCTCAATTAACAAACCTGTTTTTGCTTCTTTATCTGCCAAAATAATGACCGAACCTTCAGGATTTTCAGCATGCATACGTTCAACATTTGCCCGCACAGCACGGCGATCAACTTGGCGCTTGTCCATCCACACTTCACCATTAGGTGTAATTGAAATCAAAATATTTGCATGTTCTTTTTTAACCGCTGTTTTTGCAGATGGACGGCTAACATCCACACCAGTTTCTTTAACAAACGATGTGGTAACAATAAAAAAGATCAGCAAAATAAACACCATATCGATGAGCGGTGTCATATTTACTTCAGCTATTGCACCACTCTGTCGGCGTGAATGTCTATTTCTCATAATTTATATCCTAGGAATTTTAATTCCATTTAATCCCTTCTCAATACATCAGCAACATTATCAACAGAACGGGCCACGCGTTGTTCTAATTGTGTACTGAAATACATTCCTGACAAGGCGGCTAACAAGCCTCCCATTGTCGTAATCAAGGCAACAGAAATACCACCAGCCATACCGCGCGCATTACCGGTTCCAAATACAGTTAACACATCAAATGTTTGAATCATGCCATCCACTGTACCCAGCAAACCCAACATAGGTAATGCAGCAATTAATGTTCGAATTGACATCAAATACTGTTTTAATGAAGCAGTACTTTCAGAAATCATTCCTATACGGATCTGTTGTGCATACCAGCTAGCGCGCTCTGGTCGATGTTGCCAACGAGAAATAAGCGATTTCAGCTCACGAGGATGCGTGTAATAAACGAAAACATAGCGCTCTAAAATCAGAGTCCACATCACTACTGAAGCAATCAAGATCGCCCATAAAACCAAACCACCACTTTCAAGTAGCAGCTGGATATTAAATAGATTACTTGTCAGTGCTTCCATTCTGCTTTTCTGCATTATGTGCAACTAAGGCTGCACTTTCTTCATCCAAGATCTGAACTAAACGGTTACTTTTACTAGAGATCGCACTGTGTATTAATAAGATTGGTATCGCCACGGCTAAACCAAGCTCAGTTGTCACTAATGCCTGTGAAATACCACCTGACATCAATTTAGGATCGCCTGTACCAAACAGTGTTATTGACTGAAATGTTTCGATCATCCCAGAAACAGTACCTAAAAGCCCTAACATTGGTGCTATCGCAGCTAAAACAGCAAGTGTTATCAAGCCTCGTTCAATTTTAGGAATTTCACGCAAGATGGCTTCATCAAGCTTTAAAGACAATGTTTCAATATCATTCTCTTTATCATTACTATAAACCGATAAAATTCGACCCAATGGATTCTTCAAGCTAACGTTAGTTTGTTTTTGTTGTTTAGCAATACCTTGACCTACAACGGTCAAGAAGATAAAGCGTTGTAATGCGATCAACACACCAATAAGCCCTAAACCCAAAATAATATAGCCAATCCAACCACCCTGTTGAATTCTCTCTTTCAAATCAGGAGACTGCACGAGTAGCGCCATAAGTGCACCACGAGTAGGATCGACAACAACGGCTTGTATTAAATTTGCATCAGCATTTTCAAACTCAGCAACAAGACTTTGCAAACGTTCCACAGGTTGTCGCCCAAGCTCAACTAAACTGCCTGTTTCTGGTAAATACCGTAAGAACTTGCCATCGCTAAAGGCTGTAAACACGCCCACTTGAGTAATATTTCTCTCAGCGACTTTACCTTCAGCAGTGATTATTGGTGCCGAAAATTGACTGACCTTACCCGATACCGTCATTTCCTCTTGCAACATCACCCAAAAATCTCGAAGCTCTTCAATTGTTGGTTGTTGCTTGCGTTCAGCCAATGCTGATAAGAAATCGCCTCGGTTCTTTTTCTGTACTGATGTCATCGAACTTTCAAGTACACTTCGACTGTCATTTGTCATTTGACGAACAGTACCGAACAACTCACCCAATGAACCTGATTTTTCTTTTAGAAGACTTTCTTTTTCTACAAGTCCTTTTTCATAATCTTGAAAAGTTTGATTAAGCTGTAATGTTCTTTGCTCTTCAAATACAAGCTGTGCTCTGGCTTCTGCCAATAGAGCAGCCTGCTCATCACGCGTTGTTAAAAATTCAGCCTCACGCAATTTATTGTTTTGTTGTTCAAGTACGCGTTCACGTTTGACTTGCTTTAATAAAGAATCTAGATCCTTAGGCTTTTCTGCAGCTTGAAGGACAGGCAAAGCCAAGACACTAGATAATAAAAGAGAGAGTATTAGCTTCATTGTGTTGCCTCCGATGTTTTCATCGGCAACACTAATAAATCAGGCGGTAATTGTTTTTTTGCAACTTTCAACGCTTGAGAAATATTCTGACGATAACTGTCATCTAGCTTTTGCCATTGCTGCTGATTCCATATCCCAGCCTCTAGGCCATCTAAAGTAAGATAATATAAACTGACACGGCCCACACGAAGGAAATCAACAGTTCTTAAACTACCGTCCTCTGAACTAAGCTCACCTTGATAAGCTTCAATCGTACGACCATATTCTGTTTCAACTTGATAAGCCTCTAAAATACGTCGGTATTTTTCAGACAAGCTTACATCGGCGCGCTCCATTAACGTTTGAAGCTGAATAACACGCTCTTGTCGCTCTGCAGGCAAGAAAGGGACATCTAGCTCAACAAACTGCGCCATGGTCTCAATCATTTCCAACATCAACGGAACAATATCTCGCTGTGTTGTTTCAATATTGCGTAGCTGTAGGTCTATAGACTCTAGCTCTGATTTCTGAGACACAACAAGTTTATTAAGTTGATCATTATAAACTCGCAGGCTTTCTGTTTGTCTTAATGTATCTCGATATTCTGCAAGCATCTGAGTGGTTTCATCAGATAGTTGATCAACGTGTTGTTGTGATTGTTGGGCTGAAAGGTCTGTTTTAACTTGACTCTCAATCGCATGTTCAAGACTTCCTGAAAAGGCAATTACAGGGCTAATAGTTAGTAATAATATCCCTATCCACTGCTGCCTAGTCCATGTCGTTTTCTGCATATAAATATTTCCGTCCAGATAATGAGGCTCACACAAATTTGCTACAGCCATCAAAAAAGTCAGGCGACAATAGTAGCAAGAGAATCACATACAGGGAAATACTTAAGTTAATTAAGTTTGCGCTATTTCAAATAAAAAAAAACCAGACCCTAGGGTCTGGTTAAACCTTCATAAGAAGGAGAGAGAAATAAAAGTTTCTGAGGAAGCTGAATTCCTATAACTTGATGCACAGAATACAGAGAACAAGTCATTGTGGAATGAGCGACTTCTCCCAATAAATCAGGAAATTATTCCCTTCATCTCTCAGCCTTTCGTTTTTAAAGGCTTAGCTTGATAAGCCATGGCTAATTGCAAAACGCATTAGCTCAGCAGTTTTGCTAATATCTAACTTGCTCTTTATTTGAGTCAGATTATTTGCGACAGTTTTATAGCTAATTCCTAGTACACCTGCAATATCATTCATGCTCTTGCCGTCACCTAATAACCGTAGTATTTCGAGTTCCCGGCGAGATAAGTCACCTAAAACACTCGTTTCAGCTCCGACATTCAGCATGGCTAATTGTTGTGCTGTATCGGGACTCAAATAGTTTTTGCCACTCAAGACTTTTTCAACGGCCTCGACCAAATGATCAGCCGCGTTATTTTTAGTGATATAGCCTTTTGCTCCAGCTTGCATTGCTCGAGATGCAAAGACAGGATCTTCATGCATACTGAACATTAATACTTTCGCATTTTCTCTATTTGCTCGCATCTTTCGCAGCACTTCTAACCCACCAATGCCAGGCAATGTAATGTCTAATAGCACCATATCTGGATAAATTTCTTGGAAAAGACGGTAGCCATCTTCTCCTGTTTCAGCTTCAACCACTTTCGCATTAGGAATTTGCTGGATAAGTTGTAAACAACCCGCCCGAACAATTGGGTGATCATCGATCACTAAAATAGTTACTGTTTGTTTCATTTTTTATCTTTATCCTTCAAAGGTATTAAGACCCTAACCTGCAAACCATTTCCTTCTTCTGTATCAAAGGCAATTCGTCCACCTAATGCAGACACTCGCTCACGCATCCCAATCAAACCAAAACCTCGAATCAAATCAGCCTTTAAGCCAATACCATCATCTGTGACGGTTACTTTCAGCGTTTCATCATCTAACCGCAGTTCTACTTTGACATGTTTTGCTTGAGCATGTCGAACACAGTTCGTTGTACACTCCTGCACAATACGGTAAATAGTGACTTGTACGGTATCAGGCAAATTACGACAGTCGCCGACAAAATCCCACTCCCAATCAACCTCAGGCTGTCTATCTCGCCAATTTCTGAGCATATCTCGTAATGCATCCGCTAAGCCTAAATCATCTAGCGTCATGGGTCTTAGGCGACTAAGCATTTTACGAACAAGAGATTGAATATGACTTGTGATCGACTTAACCGATTCCACTTTATTTTCGACTTCAATCAATAAATGTTCTTGTGCAATTCGTTCAATATCAGCCAAATCAACACGGATACCGAATAAACAAGGTCCTAATTCATCATGTAATTCACGAGAAAGATCGCGGCGTTCAGCTTCTTGTACCGCCAACATATTTCCGGCTAATGAATGATTTTCTACCATTGTTTTTTCTAATACACGGGCCATATGATTAAAACGATTCTGGATAGGGGTTAACTCACTCACTACCGATGTTTCAACTCGCGCAGAAAAATCACCTTTTTCTAATTGACTTAATGCCCCTGCCAATTGCTCAATCGGTCTTAAGCCCTGACGCAAAGCGACATAGACAAGACTCACAATTAGAAATAGAAAGAATGCTCCCAACCAAAAGAGCACCTGAACATCTCGCCATACTTCCGTCACCTCGTCACTAGGATCGGCTTCGACAACAAGGTAGCCATACGACTTACTGCCTTTGGTTATCAATCGTCGAAAGGCAACTGCTTCGGGTTCCATCAGCTTAATAAACCAATCAGGCGCATCCGGCCTATGTATAAAGTCAACGCGATCTTCTTCACCAATTAAAGGTGCACCATGCATATCCTCAAACCATGCTCGAATATGTCGAGTGTCACGCACACTATCAACAATCAGCTTTAGTCGCTCACCCAAGTCATTAGAAAAGCGAAGAGTTGGCAAGGCATTTATCAACAAACCTTTCGCTAACTGGGTACTTGAATCCATTTCAGAAACTAAAGCTTGGCGCGCATTTTTCACCATAAAAAAGCCCGCAGCAGCGAAGTTAATTAATAATATTATGGTGACAATAATTACTATTCGAAATTTTAAACTCATAATCGGTCGGTATTCTTACTTAGATAAGCTAGAATTATCGCACAAAGCCATATTTCTTCATATTGCAGAGTTAGAGTGACTAGAAAGTCGGACCTGACTTTTTTAGCTTTCGTTCTGAAAACTGCGAATTGAGGTAAAATAGTTTGATATTCAAATTTAAGCTCCTTAGGACACTTTATGACCACTAATCACGACCTATTTTCTAAAGCTCAACACCATATCCCTGGTGGCGTTAATTCCCCAGTTCGCGCATTTAAGGGTGTAGGCGGTGATCCCCTATTCTTTCGTGAAGGTAAAGGGGCCTGGATAACAGACGCAGAAGGTAATCGTTATATTGATTATATTGGCTCTTGGGGTCCCATGATCCTTGGTCATGCCCACCCAGAGGTGATCAGTGCTGTTCAAGAATCAGTCACGCATGGACTAGGTTTTGGTGCGCCAACTGAAATCGAAATTGAAATGGCTGATACCTTATGTCAACTCGTTCCTTCAATGGAATTAGTTCGCATGGTGAGCTCAGGCACAGAAGCAACTATGAGTGCGATTCGTCTTGCCCGAGGTTACACCGGTCGGGATAAAATCGTTAAGTTTGAAGGCTGTTACCACGGCCATGCTGATTCATTATTAGTTAAAGCAGGTTCAGGCGCACTGACTTTAGGTGTGCCATCATCTGGCGGCGTGCCTGCATCGTTAGCTGAACATACACTCACCTTGACCTATAACGATCTTGATTCTGTTCGTGACTGTTTTGCTGAACTAGCTGACCAAATTGCCTGCATCATTGTTGAACCTGTAGCAGGAAATATGAATTGTATTCCTCCAACGGATGGTTTTTTACAAGGGTTACGAGAAACCTGTGATCAATCAGGTGCGGTATTAATCTTTGATGAAGTTATGACAGGGTTTCGAGTTTCACTCGGTGGTGCCCAAGAATATTATGGTGTAAAACCTGATCTTACAACCTTAGGAAAAGTAGTTGGTGGCGGCTTACCTGTTGGTGCATTTGGTGGTAAACGTGAAGTGATGGAATGCATCGCTCCTCTAGGTCCTGTTTATCAAGCTGGAACATTATCAGGAAACCCCGTGGCTATGGCTGCAGGCTTGAGCACCCTTAAGCTTATCCAGGCACCTGATTTCCATAAAAACCTATCAGCCGCAGCCAATAAACTAGTAACAGGCTTAAAAGAGCGTGCAGATAAAGCAGGAATTGGTCTAGCTATAAACCAAGTTGGCGGCATGTTCGGTGTGTTTTTCACCGATGAAAAAGAAATAAGTACCTTCGAACAAGTGACAGCCTGTGATCAAGAACGTTTCAAAAAATTCTTCCACGGAATGTTAAATGAAGGTATTTACCTTGCTCCTTCATCTTATGAAGCAGGTTTTATCTCAGCAGCCCATGGCGATGCAGAAATTCAAGCGACATTAGATGCTGCTGAAAAAGTATTTTCGACACTATAAATGCTGTCAAAAATTGCCCATTTTCTGGCTAGCGCATTATGGTTATTTTTAATCATAATCTTAGCCATCGTATGGGATGTGAAAGTACGTTTTGGTATTAATGGCATTCTCTTACCTTATTTGATATTGAGTTTATCGCCATATGTATTTAACCGTACGCCAACACTGTTTCGTCGCATTCATCATTGGCTCGTCTTTCCAGCATGGTTTATCTCATTAACACTTAGTTATTATTTTATATTTCATGGTGGTGAACAAGGCGGCATTAGCGCTTACATCCTTACATATAGTGTGACCGCAGGCTATTACATTTTTATTAGCTTGTTTTTATTCGCATTAGCCGTCAGAAAATTTCGGAGTAAATCATGAGTACGCTCTATTGGCACGATTATGAAACCTTTGGTATCGACCCACGTTATGATCGTCCATCTCAGTTTGCCGGGATACGTACAGATGAAGATCTGAACATTGTTGGTGAACCTTTAATGATTTACTGTAAACAAGCTAATGATAGTCTGCCTCATCCTCAAGCTTGCTTAGTCACTGGAATCACACCACAAGAAGCCAATGAAAAAGGTGTGACAGAGGCTGAATTTATTAAACAAATCCATGATGAGTTTTCCCAGCCTAACACCTGTGGAGTGGGATATAACAGCTTACGTTTTGATGATGAATTTACTCGCTTCACCTTATATCGTAACTTTTATGATGCTTATGCCCGTGAATGGCAAAATGGAAATTCACGCTGGGATATTATCGACATGGCTCGTCTAACTCGAGCTTTACGACCTGAAGGCATTCATTGGCCCGATCGTGAAGATGGTAAACCTAGTTTTCGTTTAGAAGCACTCACTGCTGCCAATAATATTGAACATCAAGGTGCTCATGATGCTTTAGTCGATGTTTATGCCACCATCGCGTTGGCAAAACTGATTAAAACAGCTCAACCAAAGCTGTATGATTTTGTCTATCAAAATCGCCGTAAACAAGGCGTTTCTCAATTACTAAACTTACATGAACGTACACCCGTTATTCATGTTTCCAGAATGTACCCTAGTGAATATTGTGGCACCGCTTTAGTGATACCTATAGCCAAAGATCCGACCAATAATAATGGCATTATTGTTTATGATCTTCGCCATAATCCTCAAGCACTCATCAATGAAGATGCAGATACATTACGACAGTGGTTATTCACTCCTACTGCAGAGTTACCTGAAGGCGTCACAAGACCTGCTCTAAAAACCCTACACATCAATAAATGTCCTGTTGTTGTACCAGAAAGTACACTCAACGATGCCGCGGCTGAACGATTAAGTATTGATAAAGAACAGCATTACCAACATTTACAACAATTAAATGCTGCTGGAGACTTAAGTAAAAAGATTGCTGAAATATTCACTAAACCTGACTATGAATCAAATGATGATCCTGATGCAAGTCTTTATGGTGGCGGTTTCTTCAGCGATAGTGATAAACGCAAAATGGATCTTATTCGTAGTGCGCAGCCTGACCATTTAAAAACATTATCTATCCCCTTTGATGATCAACGCCTACCTGAAATGCTATTTCGTTATCGTGCTAGAAACTGGCCAGAAAGCTTATCAGATGAAGAACAAGAACAATGGCAGCAATACCGCCAGCAACGGTTAACTTCGGATAACTCTCAAATACTTTCTTTTGATCGCTTCTTTGCAGAAATTGAACAGTGTCAAAAGGATGAACTCGATAAAAATCAGCAATTAGTTTTAGATAACTTAAAGGAATATGGTCAAACACTTCAGGCTGAGCTTGAACAGTAATTTAGCTATCCCCTATCACTCAAGATATACTTTTTCATTTGTCCATCCCAACATGGTCTTTAGCTTAGCTCTGCTTAAAGCCGCAAACATTCTCGCTCCGTCATTCCCATAAAAAGGGGAATCCATGGGCAGTAACAAGAACGACTATCGTTGGATCCCCGTTTTCACGGGGATGACGGGACTTATCAAAAAATCTATAAGCTCATTGATTATCGATATACACTTCGTTCAGTTAAAATAGCTTCATGTCAGAACCGATCCCTATCATTTTAAGCACTCTCAATGCCCGTTATATGCATACTGCATTTGGCTTGCGTTACCTTTATGCCAATTTAGGTAAATTACAAGAACAAACAAAAATTATTGAGTTCACTATTCAAGAATTGCCCATCAATATTGTTGAGCAACTGCTTTCTCATCAGCCTAAAATCATTGGCTTAAGTGTTTATATCTGGAATGTGGCTGAAATAAATAAAGTTGTCGCAATACTAAAACAGATTGCCCCTGACGTTATTATTATTCTTGGTGGACCAGAAGTGAGCCATCATCCCGATGTGCCCACCGTTACAGATTTAGCTGACTATGTCATTTCTGGCCCTGGAGAAGTGAGTATCTACACCTTGTGTAATCAACTACTTAATGGCGAACAACCCGAACAAAAGTTTATTGAAGGCATAACAAAACCACTTAATGAAATTGTCTTACCTTATCAATACTACGATGATGACGATATTCGCAATCGGCTTATCTATGTTGAAGCCTCTCGGGGCTGTCCATTTAAATGTGAATTTTGTCTGTCAGCATTAGATAAAAGTGTGACCGCCTTCCCGCTTGACCCTTTTTTTGAGGCTATGGAAACCTTACTCCAGCGTGGCGTAAGAAACTTCAAATTTATTGATCGAACATTTAACCTAAAAGTAAGTACCAGTGTATCCATCTTAGAATTCTTTCTTGAACGAATGACTGATGATTTATATTTACATTTTGAGGTGGTGCCAGATAATTTACCTGAGAAGTTAAAAGAAATCTTACAGCGTTTTCCTGCCAATAGTTTACAGTTTGAAATTGGCGTGCAAACCTTCGATTCTGACATTCAAAATCTCATCAGCCGTAAACAAAATAATGATAAAACAAAAGAGAATATTGTCTGGTTACGAGAAAATACCGGTGCACATTTACATACCGATCTTATCTTTGGTCTACCTAGCGATACACTGAGTAATTTTGGTCACAGCTTTGATAAACTGATTTCATTGAACCCACATGAAATACAGATGGGGATCCTCAAACGTTTACGTGGGGCACCGCTCAACCGACATACTGACAACTACCAACTTAAATATAACCCTGAAGCACCTTATAATATTTTAACAACTCAAGATATTAGCTTTAATGAAATGCAACGAGTGAATCGTTTTGCTCGCTACTGGGATATGATTGGTAATTCGGGAAGATTTCACAACACATTGCCACTTATTCTATCTGCTCAACCATTTGAACGCTTCATGGAGCTATCAGATAAGATTCACATCCTTGCTGGTAGTTCGTGGAAAATTGCACTAAAACGACTATTTGAGCTTATTTATAGCGTGTTAACAGAAGAATTTAAGCTTACTAGTGAAGAGGTGAAGCATCATCTAGCCTTGGACTATGCTCGGGCTAAACTCAAAGGAATTCCTGCTTACGAGCAAACAAATAGAACTGCTAAAGCAAAAAAACAAGGACAGGCAAATAAACGTCAGAAAATGCACTAATACTTCATTGATATGGCGCCTTGCCCGTAGCCATTACAGAATTAATTTAGATAGCGTTCTAAACTCAGGATGTTTTGCATCCGCCAGCCATTCAAATAAGACTGATTCTGTATTTGTGATAATCACGCCCGCCTGACGCAGGCGTTGTAGTGCATTATCTTGGTTTTTCATAGTGCGAGAACAGACACCATCCCCAACAACAAAAACTTGAAAGCCCTGACTTTGTAAAGCCAAGGCGGTTTGCAATACACAGATATGCGTTTCCATGCCTGTCAAAATAACCTTACGCCGCGAGCTCGTGCGTAAACTCATCATAAACTCATCGGAGTCAGCACATGAAAAACACGTTTTCTCTATTGCGACACTTGAAGGTGAAAGGCTTAGTAAATCAGCCTCTGTAGGACCTAAACCCTTAGGGTATTGCTCTGTAATAGAGACAGGAATATCTAGTGCCTCTGCAGCTTGTAACAACACGCTTACTTGCTTAATCAACGGATGCTGGACTGCTTCAGGCATGACGGCCAGCAACCGTTCTTGAATATCAATCAGAACTAAAAAACATTCCTGAGCCTCTGCAATAGCGGCAACAGATGTCATTTATGTTTACTCACCTAACCAAAGGTTAATTTGACCTAAGTCTTCAACACTTACTGTTCCAGCCGCTTGCTTCAAGCGAAGGCTTGATAAGATATAATCGTAGCGTGAGCTCGCATAGTCACGACGAGCTCTAAATAGGTCGCGACGAACATTCAACACATCGACAGTAGTACGCGTACCGACTTCATAACCTGCTTCTGTTGACTCTAATGCCTTCTCATTGGATGCTACCGCTCGCTTCAATGCTTTAACTCGGCTAATACCCGATATCACACCGTTATATGACTCACGGCTTTGACGAACAACTGAGCGACGTTGCTGCTCTTCATTTTGCATCGCTTGATCAAGTCTAAATTCAGATTCTCGTGTTTTTGACTGTACATTGCCACCCGCATAAATAGGTAGATTAAATTGTAGACTAATTGTTTCTTGCTGTGTCTTACTACTGCCACCAAAACTACTATCACTTTGTGAACTATAGCTTTTCTGGCCAACGATATCTAAAGTTGGGTAATGACCACTTTTCTGCAATTCAATATTGTTACCTGCATTATCAACGGCTGATTTTGCCACTAATAGGTTTGGGTTCTGTTGCAAAGCTACATTGCTCCACTGATCAATGTCTTCTGGTTTTGGGCTAACTAAAGGGCTTTCTTCTTTTAATATCGATAGTTTATCTAAATAACGTCCTGATGTTTCACGTAAACGTTCTTTACTATTTGCTAACTCATTGTCTGCACCAATCACCGATGCATTCGCTAAATCATAGGCAGCTTCCGACTCAACAACATCCGTAATAGTCGCTAAACCAACATCAAAACGCTGCTGTGTTTGGGTAAGTTGCTGGGCGATAGCTTCACGCTCTGCAATAGCAAAGGCCGTATCATCTTGTCGACTCAACACATCAAAATAACGTTCTGCTACACGAACAATAAGTGATTGTTCAATAATTTGGTAACTTGCTTGGGCACTTTCAATCGCAATATCAGCCTGTGCTTGTTGAACACCATTTTGTCGTCGATAAACTGATTGAGTCACATTTAACGAATAACCATGATCATTATAGTCACGCTTTCCACCTACAAAACTTTGTGTGGACGTGTCTTGCCAAACACGTCCATCATTAGCTGATAAACTAATTTGGGGTAGAAATAATGCGTTTGCCTGTGCTTCTAATTCAGCAACAGCTTGACGAGATGAAGCCTCCGCTAATAATTGAGGATCCGTTTTCAGTGACATTGAAAATACATCTAACAAATCTTCAGACAACGTGACTGTTGAAGTAAATGATGTCAGCAATAGCACTGCCAAATTCATGTTGAAACGTTTCATAATGTTATTCCTTTAACTTAATATACGGTCATACTTGTATCGACATCTGTCGCCCAAGCATTCATTCCACCTACTAGATTGATCACATCCGTAAAGCCCATTTGCTCTAAAAACTGACCTATTTGGTCGCTACGTCGACCTGAACGACAAATCAATACAACAGTATCACTTTTATGTTTTTCTAATTCATTGAGCTGGCCAGGCACACTTTGCATAGGAATATGCATCGCACCGTCTATAACACCGAATTCTAATTCGACATCTTCACGAACATCAATTTTAACAGTCTCTACACCTGTTTTAAAAAGCTCATTCAGATCCGTTGCACTCATGTTTCTCATTAAAATTCTCTCTTAAAATTCAAATTTTGGTTTAGGCTCAGCGTTCAGCATTGCAGGAATACTTGTTTCAAACACCGAATCCGTCTGCCATTCTCTTTCTGTTATGCGTCGAATAATCTGTACCGTCATGTCTGAGTCTTTTCCTACAACAGCTAACATTCGGCCACCCACCGCTAAACTTTGTAGATATTCATCCGGCACAATTTCAAATGCTGCCGTAGCAATAATGACATCAATACGATCTGTTAACGGCCAACCCTGTGATGCATCGCCCACACAATAGGTCACATTATTCACTGCTATCTTTTCTAAATTTGTCTGGGCCAACGCTGCAAGTTCGGGCACAATTTCTACGGTTGTGACATGTTGTGCAAGCTCTGATAATAACGCGGTGAAATAACCTGTTCCAGTACCGATTTCGAGCACATGTTCATCGGCTTGAACATTAATTGCTTGTAGCAGTCGCCCTTGAACAACAGGGGCTAAAACAAGTTGACCGAAACCGATTGGAAGTGCGGTATCTGCATAAGCTAGACCTGAAAATCCCTCATCAACGAATTGATTTCGTTCTATATTTTTTAATGCTTCTAATACTCGAGAATCTAATACATCACTCGGTCTAACTTGCTGTTCCAACATATTAAAGTGGGCATTATCTAAGTTACGCGCCATCAATTTATCCTTTCAACAACCTTCAACGAAATCAGAACTTCATTATATACCCATATTACATATCGCTTCATCGATTATGGGTATACACCATTCTTTTTAACCGGCTTTATCACTCTTTGCCCATGTGTCACGCAATGTCACCGTACGGTTAAACACTAAGCGTCCTTCTTTACAAAGCTCACTATCTGCACAGAAATAACCTTCACGCTCAAACTGATAAACACTTGCAGGTTCTGCAGTCGCTAAACTTCTTTCAACCACACATTCAGTCAATGTTACAAGTGATTCTGAATTTAGGTGTGCTGTAAAATCATCCACCCCTTTATCACTATCAGGATGAGGGATATTAAACAGGCGGTCATAAAGTCTCACTTGTGCCTTAACACCCTGTTCTGCTGAAACCCAATGAATAACACCTTTTACTTTTCTACCTTCAGGGTTGGCGCCCAATGTTGCCAGATCATAACTACAATGCAATTCTATAATATCGCCATTGTCATCTTTAATGACAGCATCACAACGAATCACATAAGCATTTCGAAGACGCACTTCTTTATCCTTAACTAAGCGTTTAAATTTATTGTTTGCTTCTTCTTTAAAATCTGCTCGATCAATATATAGCTCGCGAGAAAATGGAACAATTCGCGTACCCATTGCTTCATTTTGAGGATGATTTGGCGCATTTAACTCTTCAACTTGTCCTTGCGGATAGTTGGTAATAATCACTTTTACAGGGTTTAATACAGCCATTGCACGCGGTGCATTTTCATTTAAGTTTTCACGTATGCAGGCATCAAGAATTTCCATTTCAACAGAGTTATCTGATTTGGTGACGCCAATACGTTCACAAAACTCACGAATAGCCGCAGCAGGATAACCTCGACGACGCATACCTGAAATTGTCGACATGCGAGGATCATTCCACCCTTCAACCAAACCATCTTCAACTAACTTTGTTAGTTTGCGTTTACTGGTAATTGCATACTGTAAATTAAGACGAGAAAATTCAATTTGCTGTGGTCGATGTTCTGTATTTAGTTTTTCTAAAAACCAATTATAAAGTGGACGGTGATCTGCAAATTCTAATGTACAAACCGAGTGTGTGATTCCCTCAATCGCGTCCGAAATACAATGGGTGTAATCGTACATTGGATAAATACACCATTCACTACCCGTTTGATGATGAATGACACCATGACGAATACGGTAAACAGCAGGATCACGCATATTGATATTGGGAGAAGCCATATCAATTTTGGCACGTAATAGTTTTGAGCCATCTTCAAATTCACCGGCTCGCATACGTTTAAAGAGATCTAAATTCTCTTCCACACTACGATCACGGTATGGGCTATTTTTACCCGGCTCAGTTAATGTACCTCGATATTCACGAGTTTCTTCTGCATTAAGATCACACACATAAGCATCACCTTGTTCAATAAGCTGTACTGCATAAGCATAAAGTTGTTCAAAATAATTTGACGAAAAAAACAACCTCTCTTGC
>ENA-ORXI01000568-ORXI01000568.1-sediment-metagenome-genome-assembly--contig:-NODE-568-length-30859-cov-8.722500_pt1 | contig 30859 bp, 21 predicted proteins | sample MGYA00237861_ERZ511468 | MGnify/ENA primary metagenome ERZ511468 (study PRJEB26299, sample SAMN06266213) | sediment metagenome | isolation source: Hudson Canyon methane seep mesocosm | place: USA:Hudson... | reverse complement strand
TATCAAAGCCCGGTTTATCATGATTTTTTCTCTCAATACTCTGTAGAACGTATTATGGGTGTGCTATTACCCGATGCAGCCACAGGCATCATTACTTTGGTTAGCTTATACCGCTTCGATCGAGATAAACCATTTGATCAGAATGATCGGGACAGATTAACCCAAATGGTATTTCATTTGGTCAATGGTGCCTCCCATGCCTGCTTTTTACACTTGGAGCAACAAAGTGATCCAAATAAAAATATCGCCTTGGCTATTTGTGATCAGCACGGATTGTTTTTTGAAGTCCAACCCTACTTTATGCAACTATTAAAAAATAATTTTCCACAAAGCTCTATGGGCAGACTACCTTTCCAGTTAAATAATGAAACGGCTAAGTCACTCCCCCCTGGTCTACAAATAAATACTAAGACTCTGGGTGACCTTGTATGCATATCCTTATGGAAAACCAGTCCATTGGATTTATTAAGTGCGAAAGAATTGGCGGTGGTTGAAAGTGTAACCCGAGGATTATCCTTTAAGCAGGCGGCTCGAGAGTTAGGTGTTGCGCCCTCGACAGTTTCAAATCATTTGTACAAGGTCTATAGAAAACTCAACATATCCAGCCGCTCGGAACTGGCTAACATTGCAGCCCCATCAAACAACCTGGATTAAACTCGATAAAATAAAAGTAGGGGGCAATTGCCCCCTAATGACTAATGTAAAACGACAGTCATTTTCTCCCATCCCCCCACTGCACTTCGATTGGCATTGGCTTTCCCATCTTTTTCAGCTACGACATACTTATGATGTGCTCCTAACAAAGAAATACTATCACCCTGCTGCAAACAGCCGGATTTATCACTGTGATTAATCAAAGTAAATTGTTCCCAACTTCCCAAATTCGTACGGTCGCTATCCAGATTACCGTTAGACTGGGCACTCCAGAAGTAACCATCATTGGTTGTGATATTGACTTCGGCACCATCAACAATACATTTCTGAACTTCTGTCACTGCATTTAAATTAAGTGTTTCCCAAGAGCCGATCCCACTGCGGTTGGCATTGACGGTTTTTCCACCATTGCCTTCAGAAACAAAGTATTTTCCATGGGCACTGCGTAACGAAAAGCTAAGACTTGTTTTCAATGTTCCCGCCTCTGCACCACTGTTGGTCCACTGTAAAAGAGCTGAGCGAGGAGAATGATCACTAATACCACCGTCATCATGGTTGGTTTCACTTAAGGTCGTAAAGTTAAACTGATCATTACCGCGGTAAGCAATCAAATCAATTTTTCCGCCACAGTCACCTGAATCCTGACAGGTAAAACGCAATCCAGTATTATCAATAAACTCCTGTAATAATCCTGCCTGGCCGTTCCAATTCATATTGAAGTCTCCAACTACGATCACCGGATAACCATAAGAATAGCTGCTCATCCAGTTGCTGATATCGGTAAGGTCAGATCGATTATTGCTTTCGTCTTTACCTGTATTTGCATGTAAATTGTAGAAGTGAACAATCATATCGCTAGCGACATGTATCTCAGTGAAACTGAATCCTTTTTCTGTCGCACAGTCAGGACTGTTGATTTCACCTTTAATAAATTCAATCAATTCGCCATTACACTGACTCCACTTACTACGCTCAGAAACATTTTTATCAAAAGGATATTTTGACCAAGTGGCAAGGCCGTCACCATAACTTAATAATGTTCCTGAGTAATGATCCATGCGATAAGGGTAAGTATTAGTAGTGACGTTGGTACGCAATGCTTCATCAACCACCCAGTCTTCCTGAATACCGATAATATCAAAAGCCCAACCTTCAATTTCAGCACCGACTATTTGTGCCTGCACATTGGATATACCATTTAATACTTCTGGAAAACCATGGATATTATAGGTCGCTACATTGAGTGTCCCGGTAGCGGCAGCATTGGCGCTTGGCTCGCTATAAGATAAACCACCCGAGTTTCGATAGCCGGTAGAAGACATGGTAGCTTCAACAACTTCAATATATTCTAAGTAATCACCTACATCACTAGCCGTATCTTCAATGGGATCAATTATAGTATCGTCAATCCATTCAACCGTATCCTCGGCTGCGGTTTCTACCCAATCAGTGACATCGCTCCACCAACCCGCTTGCGCACCTGAAGAAAGGCTCATACCAATGGCCACTGCCATTGCAGATAATTTATTATTTGTTTTCATGCTCATTCCTGAATTCCGTTATTGTTATTATTGCTTTAGCGCTTGTTATTATTTGCACATCGACAAAGACCCTACGTCGATCATTTTATTGTGGACTCAGAGCCATAAAGATAAATAGTAAAAATGACCTATCTCTCCCTCCTAATTAATAGTGATACCTAATATATTTTTAAGAATTATTCTCATTTAAAGCTTGCAATACGAATGAGAATTGTTATTATTAAATTATTCCAACGGGATGCAGTCAGTCCAAACTCTTTCGAAGAGGCCGAAGTTAACAGCGAGGCGAGGTACTGATTACAATCCAGAGGATGTTGAGCCAATCACTATGGGAGTGGTGTTTGGCTCAACTTCTCTAAGCAATTCTTCACGGCGTTGCAAAGAGATCTCTCTCATCAAGCTAATCACGGTTTATTTGGCCAGCTAGATACGAAAGTAACTAGATCTGGCCGTTTTTTTTGCCTCCCCTCTTTATTTAAGTTACACACCGCAAGAATGATCTCAGCTCCTTTAACTGCCAATACTTTTGCACTTTCCAAACCCAAGACTGCAGTCTTACTCATTGCGGAGTTTTTCAACAGGCCGATATTGCGCACCTTTACCATCTAATAATTGCTGCCGAGTTGTTTCTTGGATAGCACCACCGATATTAATCGCCCATTGTCGACCTCCGGGTACTAATTTACGACCACACTCCAGCACAAACATAATGCTAAAAGTCAGTGGTCCAAATAATACCCAAGGCGTAAAGCCTATACCCAAGGCTTTTGTTGTATGGCGATCGAGAAAATAACGATTCAACCCCTTATGAATATGGAATTTTATTCTACGCTGCCACATACGTTTTGGATGCGCCGCTTGTAATGGTTCTTGTAATAAAGCTTGTGCCAGGTGTTTAGAATCTTTATCCGCTCCTGGCTGCGCAATGGTGAGGGTATAAAGCAAACGCCGAGCTGCTCTTTCCGTCGTTGGCATACGATCGATGGAGATGCCTAACAAGTAACCAACGTATCGCCATAAGTGCAGTACCGCTCGGGCTTCTTTTTTAGAAATATGAAAGCCCAATAAACGGCTACCATCAGTAAATAAAGAAGAAAAAGCGAGATTCGTCGCTAGCATATCTGCTTGATTAATCGGTATCCCCCATTTCTCATTACTCCATTCAGGGTTCTGTTGAATGCGCACTCTCAACATAGCATGCATAATTCGCACACGAATGGCCGTCTTCACCCCAGGCTCAAAGCGCGCCGCACCTCCCTCACGAGTAATATCAATCCAAAAGCTATTCGTTTCGGCAATGCGATTCGCTGCCGATGCATCCAACGCGCCAGTAAAGACCAAGGGTTTATTGATCGCAGAAGATTGATATCCCCCCATCAAAGCAAAGTTTCTTAAAACATAACCTCCTAAATTTCCAGTACGACGCACCGTTTCACTGGCTAATACCAATTGCTCTTGATCGACCCAAGCAGGTACATGATCAACTTGATCAAATAGGGCTTTTAACTCTGCTGGAGGATTGTCAATGGAATCGATACCCTTATCCAATGCGCGGGAAATCAAGTGACGTAACTCAGCGCCATCCATCTTGGTGGCTAAATCTGCAACCGCATCGGCTAATGGATCCCCTACCATCAGCTGCTCACCATAATTCCGCACCTCCTCTTCGCCTGGACGACCAATTTTTAGCAGTAATAAACGGCCAAAAACAGAATCCCAAATACGACCAAAAGTGGGAGATGGGTAAACGAATCGCTCTGGTAAACTAGCATCAGTCATGATTACGAACCTTATTATATTTATCTTTACTGACTTATATTTCAGTCTATTGTTACCGCGATCACTGCGATACTTCCAGTCGACTTTGCATATCAGCTCATAAAGTTCTACATTAGTGACTCACTTTTCTTTTCGGTTCTAGATCCTTTAATGATGAAAGCCCTAATCGAACACAAGGTTTATTATCGATTTGCCTATGTGCTGATCTACAGCTTGATGCGCCAAGGTTTAAGCGAGCAAAAAGCATGTGAATACTTACGCTTTACCCCCATAGCCAAAACCGACGATACTTATCGCATTCCAATACAGCATGTTTTACGTGCCTGCCATACCATCAGCCATGATAAATCTAAGTCACTAGCCTGCATTCAACTCGGCCTGAATATTAAACTTGAAGATTTTGGTGTTTTAGCGAGAACGCTAAGTTTTTGTCCCACTCCACGCAGTGCTTTTAGTCTGTATAACAAGATGAGCTGGTTATTGAATGAGCCTGCGGCTCCTAAACTGGTGATTGAATCAAATACCATTACCGTACGCCTAAACAACACCCCTGAGGGCCATGATTTCGTTCCCTTTATCGAGTTTAATACCGGCTCAATCATCGCCTTATATCAACAAATTAGCGGGGGCTTTGGTAACCAATATTTAAAAAACATATATTTTTCGCATTCAATACCTGCGGGCTTATCAGTAAAACAGTACGAACACCTTTTAGGCTGCAAAGTGAGTTTTGACTGTGAATATAACGCTATCGTAATTGATGCGAGCGTAGCGGATTTCCCTATGCATACCGCCGATCAAGCGTTTTTTAATCATACTCAACCAGGCTATGAAGAGTTAACTGAAAAGTTAAGCGGTAATGACTTATTAAAAAATAAAATCGCTAATTACATTCATAACCAGAAAAATTATCAGTCCAACATTGATCAGTTAGCTAATGAGTTGGGGTTTAGTATTAGTACGATAAAACGTCGCTTAAAAAGCGAACAAACGCATTTTCAACAAGTACTCGACCAAGCTCGCTTAGAGCAAGCAACTAAACTTATCGATCATTCGTCCATGGGCATTACCGATATCGCGAACGAATTAGGTTATCAATCTCCCGCTTCTTTTTCTCGGGCTTTTAAACGCTGGTTAGGAATATCGGCGAGACAATACCGGCAACAAAAAAAGCAATCATCATGATCTCGCGCAGTCCCTTGGGCTCTGGCCAAAATAACGAGTAAACTCTCGGCTAAACTGAGTCGGGCTTTCATAGCCGACTTGGGTGGCCGCTTGTTTTACTTTTAAGCCTTGATCTAATAGCAATTCTTTCGCTCGGTTCAGACGAATCTTTTTGACATATTGAATCGGTGACGACGACGTGACCTGGCGAAAATTACGATGAAAGGTCGAGCTGCTCATATTAGCCATGCTGGCTAACTGTTCGACATCTAAACTGCTTTGATAATTATTGTGCAAATATTTTAATACCCTATCCAATCGCGATAAGCTGGTATTGTGTGAAACAAGAGCAAACATAGGCGCAGCTTGTGGCCCTTGTAGAATATGATACATCACCTCTCGGATTAAACTTTTCCCCATCACATCACATTCCAAAGGTGAGTTTAAACATTGTGATAAACGCAGCACAGAATCTAATAATGGGTCGGTGCATTGGCAAACAAATAAACCTTTCGTTTCAGCCTGATGAGTACTGGGTTTAATTTTTTGGTGTTCGTCGAATAATCGCACCAACTCGTTCAACAGACCTAGGTCAAAATCCATCATTAAAGAAAACAGCGGTTTTCCTTCTTCTACCAGCGTTTCGCACTCTGCTGGCATAGGTAAGGTCAGTACTAAGTAGTTATTCGGATTGTAATCATAAGCTTGCTGGTCGAGGTATACCCGCTTACTGCCTTGAGCCATGATGATAATGCCTTGGCTATAACATAATGGCACTCGCTCGGTAGACTTAGTCGCCTTAAACACCCCTATGCCCTTTAAAGCGGTTGGGTTATAGCCATCTTTGTTAGCTAGCTTATCTAGATTCTCGACTAAATCGTCGACTAAATTTTCGACTAAATTACCCATCGGTAAACCTCGGTTAGTTGCTATAGACAGTGTATCTAAGCAAGTAATAGGCGTCATGCTTAATTCTCATCGATGGTAGCTTTAGGCATGTTTTTGACGGAAAAGCCCATTCTAATATTGACTCTCACTGGTAATCTGTATGCATCAAAAAGAGATCAACAAAACCACGATTAGATAATTGAACAGAGAGAGAACCCGATGCAAAACTTTGATTACTACAATCCTACCCACATCGTTTTCGGTCAAGACCGTCTAGCGGAATTGAATACCCTAGTGCCTGAAAATACCAAGGTAATGGTTTTATTCGGCGGCGGCAGTGTAAAACGTAATGGCGTTTTAGATAAGGTACTCGCCAGCCTTGGTGAGCGCGAAGTAGTTCAGTTTGGCGGTATCGAACCAAACCCACAATTCACGACGCTTATGAAAGCGGCTGAGCTGGCACGTACTGAAAAGGTCAATTTCTTATTAGCCGTCGGTGGTGGTTCTGTTATGGACGGCACTAAATTTGTTGCCCTAGCAGCGAAAAAAGAAAACGACGAGCATACGTTATTGCACCACGGTTTTGCTCCTGTGCCGATGACAGAAGCCCTGCCATTAGCCTGCGTCGCGACGTTACCCGCCACAGGTTCAGAAATGAACATGGGGGCAGTCATCACGATGAATGATCAAAAATATCCAGTCATGTCGCCACTGACTTTCCCGAAATTCTCTTTCTTAGATCCAGACTTCACTTTGAGCCTGCCTAAAGAACAGATTGCTAACGGTGTGGCTGATTCTTTTATCCATGTAGTGGAGCAGTACCTTACTTATCCAGTCAATGCCAAGGTGCAAGATCGTATTTCTGAAGGCATTTTGAAAACCTTAATCGAAGAAGGACCAAAAACCTTTAACGATAATAACGACATCGAAGCGCGTAAAAACTTCATGTGGTCTGCCACCAATGCTTTAAACGGATTGACTGGCGCGGGTGTTCCACAAGATTGGTCAACCCATATGATCGGCCACGAAATGACCGCCATGTATGGTATTGCCCACGGCCGTACCTTGGCCATTATCTTGCCATCGCTATTGCGTGAACGAACGGAGCAGAAGCGTGCCAAGTTATTGCAATTTGCTGAACGTGTTTGGGATATTGCTGAAGGTAGTGATGATCAGAAGATTGCGCTGGCAATCGATAAAACCGAAGCCTTCTTTAATGGTTTAGAGATTGTAACGAAACTTTCTCACTACAATATTGATGAAGCTGGCATCGATACCTTAGTTAACAACATGGAGAAGATGGGCTTAACCGCACTGTCGGAAAGCGGCGATCTGACTTTGGATATTGTGCGTAAAATTTTGCTTGCTGCGTTATAAAGCGCCCAAATTGTGGTTTAAACAACTTTTTAAGAAATATTCTCATTTAACTATTGCAATGCAAATAAGAATCGTTATTATTAAGTTATTCCAACGGGATGCAGTTTATCCACAAGGATGTTGAACCAATCACTATGGGAGTGGTGTTTGGCTCAACGTCTCTAAGCAATTCTTCACGGCGTTGCGTAAGAGATCTCTCTCATCAAGCTAATCACAGTTATTTCGGCCAGCTAGCTATTTCACTTTTAAAGTGAGGTAGTTACGTCTGGCCTCTTTTTTATGCAATGATTATGAAATGACCTCAGACATACATCATTATGATAATGGCAAGCCACTCAACCGCTCAGAGTCCATCAAACGACAACTAGAGCGAGACGCAGCCAAACACTTCTTGCGCTTATACGAACAGGCGCATAATACCCCAATGCGCAATATCTGGCATAACGAGCCAGCAAAACCCGATATTTCCTGCCACCTAGATGGCGAACCACTCGATCTTGAAATTGCCCACCTCTACGCCAGTAGCAGCGAAGCAAAGATACTCACGCAAGAACTTATTGATCAAGTTCAAGGGAACCAGAAAAATAAAACCAGTGAAACTGTCTTATCTCCCAACGATAAGCAATTAGAGCTGTTACATTACTTAGCCGATTTGATCGAGATGGATAGTCAGCAACGGCTTATAACAGCGTTGAGCCGTATACTCATTAGTAAAGCCAAGAAGTCTTACGACTCTCACCGAGTTTGGCTCGTTATTCGCAATGCCAGCCCGCTATGGCGTGTTGAGGACTTCAAGCGTTGCCGCAAGCATTTTGACATGCCCGAGAACCCCTTTGATCAAGTATGGCTATTACCCGATTTTAATGGCAGCCAAGAACCGATACGCCTTGTTTAAGCACTTGTTTAAAGAAAAGTAACTCTATAAAGTATTTTCCTAGACGATAAAAATAAATAGATGAAAACAATCAAAAGGATACTTATGAAAACCCTTATCACACTCGTCATGACCACACTGATGTCACTACAGGTGATGGCCGCCGATCTAAAAAGCCAAGATGTTTCCCAGTGGCTTACGTCTATGCCGACGTTAAAGCCATGGCTAGAGAAAAATGAAAGTAAGCTAAGCGCCAATATCAGCGAGCCTAATAACCCTGAAGTGGTATTTAAAGAATCCGTTCCTGCACTAAAAAAAGCCGGCCTTTATGACGAACTGAATGGCAAAGTGAAAAAGCTAGGATATAGCGACGTTGAACAATGGACCCGCATTACTCAGCAAGTCACCTTTGCTTGGATGGCACTCGAAATGGATGCAAATAAAACCCAAATCGACACAGCAAAAGCACAATATGATGCAATGATTGCTAACCCAAATACTCCACCAGCGCAAAAAGCGATGATGGAACAAATGATGGCCCCAGCCTTGGCTATGGTGAAACTAGCGAGTAAATCTTCTGCTGCTGATAAAAGCGCCGTTAAACCACACCAAGGCAAACTACGTACGTACTTTGATGGTGAAAAAAAATAAAAACAAAAAATAGGCATATTCGTTATACGCTTTATGCCTATTTGAAAAACCTCATCAACTCTTGTAATTTCACCGCCTCTGTATTCATAGACGCACTCACCGCACTAGTTTCTTCAACCAATGCCGCATTCTGCTGAGTCATAGTATCCATTTGTGAGATCGCCGTATTCACATGATTGATCCCCGTAGCCTGCTCTTGACTGGCCACATTAATATTAGAAATAAGACTCAAGACCGACTCAATCGATTCAACAATTCCGGATAAGGTTTCCCCTGAGTTATCCACCAAACGCGTGCCTTCCGCCACTTTCGCAACGCTGTCATTAATCAATTCTTTAATTTCTTTCGCCGCACCAGCGCTACGCTGTGCCAAGCTACGCACTTCAGCCGCAACCACTGCAAATCCACGCCCCTGCTCACCTGCACGAGCCGCTTCTACCGCAGCATTTAAAGCCAACAAATTGGTTTGAAAAGCAATTTCATCAATAACCCCAATAATGTCCGAAATCTTATTACTAGCACCGCCGATTTCTTTCATCGCATAAATGGCTTTATCAACCACTTCGCCACCCACAGTTGCCTTCTTATTGGTTTCTTCCGCAAGGGAGACCGCCGCTTTGGCGTTATCCGCATTTTGATTGACTGTTTGAGTGAGCTCTTCCACGCTGGAACTGGTTTCTTCCAAACTGGAAGCTTGGCTTTCCGTGCGCTGGCTTAAGTCTGATGTGCCACCTTGTATTTCATTAGCGGAAGTCGACACAGAATCAGCGCTACTGCGTATTTGCGAAACCATATCCGCAAAACGCAGAATGGTAGAATTCATCGCTTCTTTTAATTCATCAAACTCAGTGGCGAGATCTACATCGATTGTATTGGATAAATTCCCTTCAGATAGCGACATTAACGAAGAACTAACTTCGCTAATAGCAAATTTTCGTGCCGTAATATCCGTCGCGTATTTCACCACTTTAAACGGTTGGCCATTCATATCCATAATCGGGTTATAGCTGGCTTGAATCCAAATTTCTTTGCCCCCCTTACCCAAGCGCTTATATTCCGCCGACTCAAATTGACCTAGGTTTAATTTTTTCCAGAACGCTTTATATTCACTGGAGTTCTTCGTTTCTGTATCCACAAACAAGCTATGATGCTGGCCTTTAATTTCGCTCAGACTATAACCCACTGCGGATAAGAAATTGTCATTGGCACTAATAATCGTGCCATCCATATGAAACTCAATCACCGCCTGAGATTTACCAATGGCTTCAATTTGCCCCTGATAATCGGCATTCATTTGTTTTTGCTGAGTGATATCAGACGCGTATTTCACCACTTTAATCGGCTTACCATTCATATCCATGATGGGGTTATAACTGGCTTGAATCCAAATCTCTTTGCCTCCCTTGCCGATGCGCTTATATTCACCGGCATCAAAATTTCCTTTGCCTAAGTTTCTCCAAAAGGCGGCATATTCTGGGCTATTTCGATAACTGCCTTCGACAAACATGCCATGATGGTGACCTTTAATTTCATCCAGCGTATAGCCAAGTCCGTTCAAGAAATTGTCGTTGGCATTTAAGATATTGCCCTCAATATCAAATTCAATCACCGCCTGAGACTTACCAATCGCCTCTATTTGACCTTGAAAATCCGCACTTTGTAACTTCTGTTGCGTAATATCCGAGGCATACTTAACCACTTTAAAGGTCTTGCCATTTAAATCTTTAATTGGGTTATAACTCGCTTGAATCCAAATCTCCTTGCCACCCTTACCTAGGCGTTTGTACTCACCCGACGAATAAATACCTTTACTCAAGTCGCTCCAAAAATGCCCGTACTCAGCGCTGTTTCTCATTGCAGGCTCAACAAACATACTGTGATGCTGCCCTTTAATTTCATCCAACGAATACCCTAAGCCGTTCAAGAAGTTTTCATTGGCAATTAAAATTGTGCCATCCGGGGTAAACTCGATCACCGCTTGTGATTGACCAATGGCATTAATTTGCCCTTGGTAATCCGCGGCTTGCAGTTTTTGCTGGGTGATATCCGAGGCGTATTTCACCACCTTCACCGGCTTGCCACTTAAGTCTAATATGGGGTTATAGCTGGCTTGAATCCAAATTTCTTTACCGCCTTTTCCTAAGCGCTTATATTCCCCCGAAGAGAACTCGCCACGATTTAACCCCTGCCAAAACTGCTGGTATTCCGCACTATTCTTATATTCAGGTTCAACGAATAGACTATGGTGCTGGCCTTTAATTTCATTCAGTGAATAGCCCATCGCATTTAAGAAATTATCATTAGCCGCCTGAATTTTGCCGTCCATAGAAAACTCAATCACCGCCTGAGATTTACCAATCGCATATATCTGCCCGGCATAATCTGCATTTTGATTCTTCTGTTGGGTAATATCGGTCGCGAATTTCACCACCTTGACCGGCCGGCCACTATCATCGAATATCGGGTTGTAGCTGGCCTGAATCCAAATTTCTTTGCCCCCTTTAGCGATACGCTTAAACTCCGCAGAGACAAATTCTCCTCGATTCAGCTGTTGCCAAAACTGAGCATATTCAGAGCTTTGAGCCTCTTTCGGGTCCATAAATATACGGTGATGCTGACCTTTCACCTCATCCAATCGGTAGCCCACAGCCTGCAAAAAATTATCATTCGCTGTGGTAATCAAGCCATCCATTGAAAACTCAATCACAGCCTGTGACTTGTCTAATGCCGACATTTTGGCTGTTAGCTCGTTGATCTGATTCTCTAAATCAGCAACTTTTATACGCTCAGAGCCGAGCTGATCTTCAATGATTTTGATCGATTTGGAAAAAAACATGCTGTGCCTCAAAGTCCATTTTGCAATGAAAAGTGGTTATTTATACTCAGAGTATAGAAGAGCTTTTTCCAATGACTGACTTTTTGTTAACAATATAAAACCCCTATAAAAATAGGGATAAATGACATATTCCCTGATTATTCTTAAGGCTATTCAAGCTAAAAGAAATGGGCGTATCAGTGGCTATGACTCGTTTATTTCAATATGATGGTTTCAAAAATGAAATCCAGTTCGATATTGGCCTAACAATAGTCGAGTGAATTAGATAAATAAGATACTCAATTGAATAAGACTTGAGAGCACCCATTATGGCAATCCCTGACATTCAATTCTCGCCCGAAAAGCCCGAACGAGCAGGTATAGAAATTTTCACACTCGATCGCTTGTATAAAAGGAAAGCTAGCTTAAGTCACAACCCAGCTCAACCTCATCGTGTCGAATTTAACTGCCTACTTTATGTTACCGCAGGTACTGGGAAGCATTTCATAGACTTTAATTACCACTCAATAAAAACAGGTAGTTTCATTTTTATTCAAAAGCACCAAGTTCAGGCGTTTGATTTTTCTAATTGCCCTCAAGGATTTGTGATTCTTTTTACCGACGAGTTTTTTAGCGACCTACAAACTAAGATAAGACTCCCCGCCCTCATTCCCAACAACCTTACATCGCTTTATGATCCAGTGATCGATGTCAAAAATCAGCTAAAAACTAGCTGTGAAAACTTATTAAGCGAGATTTTAATTGAGCAAGATAATGATAATAGTGACCCTCTATTAATACGATTATTATTCACTACCTTATTTTTCAAGGTCATGAGAGAAATTCCGCAATCACAATCTCGTCACTTAAGTGACTCTCGCATTACAAAATTTCAGAACTTCATACACCTCGTTGAAAATAGAAGCCTTACCTCACGGGAAGCTAGCGACTACGCCAACATGCTTAACATAACGTACAAATCATTAAATGAAATATGTAAGCTCGCCACTAATAACACAGCGAAACAGTTAATTGATTTAGAAACCGTATTAGAAGCTAAAAGAAAACTCGCCGTTGAAGATATTCTAATACAAACCCTAGCCTACGAATTAGGTTTTGAAGAAGTCACCAACTTCGTCAAATACTTTAAAAGACACACAGGCTTAACCCCCTCTCAGTTCAAGAAGAACCTTCAGTAACGGCTTTACTCATAAAGTTCGATATTTACCATTTTTATATCATTATCAACCTGCCGCCATTAAGCCTCTCTGAATAAGATAGCTCTACTGACTAGATCTACTACTTACCGGAGAGACACCATGAAAAAGTCATTATCAATAGCTGTAAGAACAGCAGCAACAGCCGCGGCATTAATCACAGCAACAGCCTGCACGACCAACCCTAGCGATTCTGATTCCGCAACGTTATCAAATAAAGATAAAGCCGTTGCAGTCCTTAACAGCATTGAAACCGGTGACCAGCAAGCGGTTAGCTATATCAATCCGGCACAATATACCCAGCATAACTTAGCCGTCGCCGATGGCTTAGCAGGGTTTGGCGCGGTATTACAAGCCTTGCCTGAAGGCAGTGCTAAGGTAAATGTCGTTCGTGCATTCAGCGATGGCGATTATGTCTTCAGCCATACCGACTACAACTTCTTTGGCCCTAAAGTGGGTTTTGATATTTTCCGCTTTGAAAACGGATTGATCGTTGAGCACTGGGATAACCTAGCCGTTAAAGCAGAGAACGCTAATCCCAGTGGCCGTACTCAACTTGATGGCACAACAGTATTAGCCGACCTTGATAAAACAGCAGAAAACAAAGCCCTAGTATCCGATTTTGTTGATAGCATTTTAGTAAAAGGTGAAATGGACAAGTTAACGACCTTCATCGATGGCGAAAACTACCTACAACACAATACCCAGATTGCCGATGGTCTATCCGGTTTAGCCGCGGCATTTGAAGGTATGGCGCAACAAGGAATCAGCATGATTTATACAGAAAATCACATCGTGCTAGGTGAAGGTAACTTTGTATTAAGTGTGAGCGAAGGTACCTTTGCCGATGCCCCAACGTCTTTCTACGACTTGTTCAGAGTCGAAGGTGGGAAAATCGTTGAGCACTGGGACGTTATTGAAACCATTCCAGCCCAAGACGAATGGAAAAACAGCAACGGTAAATTCGGCAATTTATAATCCAATAAGCAACCTAACTTCTTATATTAAAACCAGTTACTGCATCGCTGATCCAGTTATGCAGCAACTAATAATCAACACTAATTTATCGAATAACGATAAATTTTTGCCTTTTATCATATTTTATTACATTATCATTCTCACATTACTTTGCAATCAAACCCTAGATTCGAAAACAGTGAGACTCTTATGAAAAAAATTATAGAAAATAGCAGAAGAATTCGCTTAGCACTTCAAGGTCTCTTTTACGCCGCCCCTATAATCGTCTTGCATTATTGGCTGGTATTAGGAACGCCTTATGATATTTATAACCTCATCGAATTAATCACCCCACTCGACCATATCGCTCTATTATTAGAACCTATCACCACTACAACTCGCGTTTTAGCCTTTATCGCCTCATTAATTCCAACCGGCATCATCATACTGGGTCTTCATTTACTGATCCGCCTATTTAAAAGCTACGAGCAAGGTGAAATTTTTACCTTGGAAAATAGCAAGACATTCAGAAAACTGGGGTTCTGTTTACTTTACTGGATCATTGCCGATGTATTATACGGCGCCTTACTCTCTGTCATACTGTCTTCCAATGGCAATCAACAAAATCGAGAATTAACCCTCACCCTTACCGCCCCTGATCTACTTCCATTGATACTTGCGGCGATCATTATCGTGATTTCTCAGATCATGACTGAAGGGCAGAAAATTTCCGATGAACACCAGCAAACGATCTAAACCGGCCAAATAAACGAGTTAGTATGAATATTGAAATCAATTTAGATGTTGTTATGGCGAAAAGAAAAATGCGCCTAAAAACACTCGCGCAAGAGGTTGGTATAACGGAACAGAACTTATCGATATTGAAAAACAACAAGGCCAAAGCCATACGTTTTTCGACACTCGACAAGCTCTGTGAAGTACTAGAGTGTCAACCAGGGGATATTATCGAATATAAAAGATAAATGATTTTCTTCATTAAGAAGAACAACCACCGCTGACAAGGCAAACGTCACCATAGCCGGTACACCATCTTGCCAGCGGTCAAAACGAAAGTGAAAAAACAAAGCGCCCACAGAGGTCACTAAAATCGCCAAAGCCCCTGCCACGCCCCAAATACTGCTTTGAAACCAGATCAATACCGCGGCAACTAACTCCACCAGCCCAATCAAAAACAATATCTGACGATTAAGGCCGTATTTCTGCATAAAGCCCATTTGAATTTCAAAAATGGTTTTTTGCCAAGCCAATACTTTAATCGACCCCGCAAATAGGAAGAAAAATGATAACAGGCCAATAATAATGCTGATCGCGATATTCATAATGAATCTCCAAGAATGTTTAACTTGATTTCATCTTAGAGCCCGACCATTATTAATTGAAGTGTACTTAATGAATAAGCAATATGAATAATATTAATAATGTAGATTTGAACCTACTTAAATCCCTTCAAGCGCTACTAACAGAGCAGCACGTTGGCAAAGCCGCTGAGCGCATGAATATTTCACAATCCGCCATGAGCCACACATTAGCCCGATTGCGCAAAACCTTTGATGACCCGCTATTCATAAGAACGTCGAAAGGATTAGAACCGACAGGAAAAGCCCTCGAAATCTCCGATAAACTGAGCATTTTACTCGTCGAAATCGATCATTTATTCGAGCGCTCAGAATTTAACCCCACCAATGAGCAGCGTCAGTTTTCCCTGCAAACCCATGATTTTATATCTGCAACGCATCTACCTAAGGTATTCGCTGATATTCGTCTGAAGGCTCCAGGGATCATATTTGATATTTCAACGATCACCGACAATACGTATTCACAGCTAGAAAGCGGCAAGGTCGATCTCGTTATTGGTGCGGGAATTCAGGCAAAATCTAAGTTTATGCAACGAGGGTTGTGCGAAGAAGAACTGGTATGTTTGGTCGATAAAAATCATCCAGCGCTATCCAACTGGAGTATTAAAACCCTCTTTGAATTTCCACACATTAAACTCAGCGTACTCGATGAACGAGATGACCCCATCAGCCAATACGCTAAGATTAATCAGATAGCCCCGAGAAAAATTGGCCTGCATACCCAGACCCTGCACATGCAGCCCTATGTGATCTCCGGTACCCATCTCATTGCCTTTGTACCTAAATCCGTTGCAGACATAGGCGTAAAACTTTTCGGCTTAACGATCAAACCTATTCCGTTTGGTATTCCGCCCTTGCCGATAAAAGCCATCTGGCATGAGCGTAATCAACACAACCCACTACATCAATGGATTAGGAATACCTTAGCAGAGTCACTTGATTAAAAAATCAATCTTACGCTGCTTCATATCAACCTTGTTCAAAACCACTTCCAGCTTATCCCCAAGTTCATACTCAGTATCTTGATTTTCCAAGTTAGTACTGTGAATCAAGCCTTCAATGCCCATCTCATCCAGTTCAACAAACAAACCAAAGTTGGCAACACCGGAAACCGTGGCGCTAAAAGAATCACCGCTGAATTTCTGCATGTACTGACACTTCAACCAATTTTCAACTTCACGGCTGACTTCATCCGCTTGTCTTGATTGATTGGAACAATGAATGCCTAGCTCTTTCATATCCTTTTTATTGTAAGGATACGCAGCATTACCCGCTCTCCCGTTAACAATACGGCTCTTTAAACGCTGAAAAGTCGATTTCTTCTTATCGGCCATCTTCGCCCGAATAGCACGATGTGCGAGTAAATCAGGGTAACGGCGAATAGGCGAGGTAAAGTGCGCATAAGCATCGTACGCCAAACCAAAGTGGCCATCGTTTTTCGGTGAGTAATCTGCTTGGCTCTGTGAACGCAAAAGCATCGTGCGAATAATAGAAGCATCACCACGATCGACAATTTTAGTTAACAACTGATTGTAATGCTGCGACGTTGGTTTCTCACCACCCGCTAAAACCAAGCCTTTTTCAGATAAAAATTCACGCAGCGCGGTTAACTTCTTATCCGTTGGTCCATCGTGGGAACGGAATAAAGAAGGAATTTTATGCTCGTCTAAAAAGTTCGCCGTCGCCACGTTGGCACACAACATAAACTCTTCAATCATCTTGTGCGCATCATTACGAATAACCGGTGACATACTGGCTATTTTTTTATTCTTGTTGAGATTGAATTTTAATTCCTGAGTTTCAAAATCAATCGCACCGCGTTTACTGCGCGCAGGAATTAATACCTGATACAAGTCATGCAGGTTTTTAATGTGCTCAATAATGTCGGGATTGCTATTAGCAACATCACGCGCCATTTTTGACTGACGCTTAACCGCAACGGCATTCGCTTGGTCGTATGTTAAACGGGCATGGGAATGAATCAGCCCTTCGCTAAACTCAGAGCGGATGACAAGGCCTTTGGCATTAATGGTCATATCACAGACGATCGCGAGGCGGTCTACGTCTGGGTTTAATGAACACAAACCATTCGACAAGGTTTCCGGCAACATAGGTACAACATGTCCCGGAAAGTAAATCGAAGTCGCACGAGTTTGCGCTTCAACATCCAATACATCATCAGGGCGAACGTAGTGCGATACGTCGGCAATGGCCACCATTAAGCGCCACTCTCCGTTATTTTTGCGTTCGCAATAAACCGCGTCATCAAAATCTCGCGCATCCGCGCCATCAATGGTCATAAAAGAAAGATCACGATAATCCGCGCGGCCTACCTTATCTTCTTCGGCTACTTCAGACCCACACGCCTCGGCGTGATCGAATTCTTCGTCGGTCCAACCTTCGACAAGACCATGACGATGCAAGGCTACTGTAATTTCCATACCTGGATCTTCAGGGTGACCCAGTACTTCACAAATTTTCACTAAGGTATTTTGACGGAAGGTTGGGTATTCCGTAATGTCGGTATTAACCAACTGACCCGCTTTCGCATCCATCATCTTGCGGTCATCTACATCGACTTTATGCGAGATCTTGCTGCTATCCGGCACGAGATAAAAGTCGTCACCCTTGCGTTTCAAGATACCAACGATTTGCGTGGTATTACGCTCAAGAACTTTAATCAGCTTATTAAACGAACGATTACCCGAGCCGGATGGTGACATAAGCACCTGCACAATATCGCCATCAAAAACATGGGAAAGTTCGCCCGCGGTTATAAATAGGTCTTTCTCGCTATCGCTATAGGTTACAAAGCCAAAGCCATCTTGATGAATGCTGATTGGCCCCGACACCATGAGACTTTCGTCCATCAGCGCATAGCCCTTATATTTATCAAACATAAGTTGGCCATCACGCTCCATCGCGCGCAGGCGACGTCTTAAGGCTTCTTTGTCTTGCTCACTGTATAAATCCAGTGCGTCAGCAATTTGCTCTCGAGTTAAGTTGTTTTTCTTTTTAGCCCAGAGTTTCATAATGAAATCGCGACTAGGAATGGGATTTTCGTACTGATTGGTAGAATTTAAAATAAAAAATTTCTCTTAAAAAATCGTATTACTTTATTATTTTTGTCTTTCACAAAAATTTTATCTTCATAATAACGATCTGCAGTAGCCTGTTTGAAGCTTAAGAGAGATCTCGATTATCAATAAGATAATTCTGAACTAAAAGGTAATACTTGGAATGATACTAACTAACACTGACAGGGGTTTTGAATGACAACTAGGAAGTGTACTTAGATAACATGCTATAAATTATAGGGCCTGTTCAAAAGCCAACCAGCGCACACTATCAGTAATGCGCATAGATAGCCAGTCCTGATTCGTTAAGCCAAAGGCGCAAGACCGGGAAAATACCAGGGCTCAGCATGCTCAGGTATTTCCCAGCGTAAGGGAGATTTGCTACTCGTTTCACTTAATAAGCCTTCTGCTTTTAACTGGCTTAAAAGCCTTCTCGCACTCCGTTCTGGCATTGCGCATAATTCCAACGCTTGGGCACGATCTATTTCTCCATACATAAATGCGGTATGTAATATAAGCCCTGCAGCTGGTTTTAATTCTTTATCCATTCCCTGAACGCGAAAATCATTCCTAGCCTGAATATAACCCGTAATGCGTTTGCGTAAATTAACCAGATCGAGTAATTCACTCATATACTCAACCTGATCTATTGCTGTAGTCAGCATATAATCACAAAAAGCCAGCAAGCCTTTTTCCGTCAACTGGCCTCTGCCATCAAAATCTCCTTGCCTCACCCTATCTGCTACTGCTAATGATTTCTTATATTGACCATTCTGATGCGCTAAACCTCGACTCAAGCACCATGCACCATAACTATCTAACCCCACCGCTTTTAACGCAGCATCTGTTAGTAAGCGCCCCACTCGTCCATTACCATCTAAAAATGGATGCAGCCAAGCAAATCGATGATGTGCTGCCATAATGGCAATCAACTTTCTATCACCATTAAAACGCTTAGGATTATAGGTAGAACAATAACTAGCCATTAGTTCATCAAGACTTTCAGAATCTGGAGGAATATGCAGGCCTACCGCAACTTGTTGAGTGCGCCATTCTCCTGGAACAACCCTCCCCACCACGTCACCCTGATCATTCTTAATATCCCATAAGTTCTCAGGAATATTTTCATAGAATTTTTGATGCAACTGTTGAATAAATTCAGGGCTAAACACTCGGTCTAAATCGGGAGCCTCTTCTTGTAACCATTTTTGCACAGCCATGTGCCCTAATGACTCCTCTTGCAAATCTCGCTTTGCAGGATCGGTATCATAATCCCCTCGTTGTGCAGCTCTAATTTCATGAGGACGCGTTGCATTGCCTTCGATCAGGTTTGAATAATAAGAGTTAATCACACGCATATACGATTCAAGAGAACGCAGAGTCGGTGCTGCCAGCTGACCAGATAATTTTGCAGATATTTGGCTTAAACGCATGGCATTATCGGGTGCAGAAGAAGTTTCAAGCCCTTTATCACTCGGGATAAAAGGCGTCATGTCTAATATGGAACCACTCATAATCACTACACCTGCCAAACAAAACCACAATATGGCCAGTTTACTGGCCGAAATATATCTTATAAATAAGCCTATATGCTAGGCTATTATATTTCAACACACAATCATAAAGATAATATTTGGCCGCATTGATGGCCGAATAAGAAATCAAAATAAGAGCCATTATCTAGCCATATTCATTCAGTAATATTTCCTATCCTCAGCTCTGCCATTCCCCCCACCAATCCGCTATAATTCCCGCCATTTAGCATTATTCCAAATTATCCAAAGAGCATTCCGAAGAAAGACTATGGAAAAGACATATCAGCCTCAGGCACTTGAACAAGAATGGTACAAAACGTGGGAAGAAAAAGGCTACTTTAAGCCTTACCAAGACGGATTAGATGGCGAAGGTTATTCCATCATGATCCCACCACCGAATGTCACCGGTTCATTGCACATGGGTCATGCTTTTCAGCATACCATTCAGGATGCTCTTACCCGCTACAAGCGCATGCAAGGCAAGAAAGCCTTATGGCAAGTGGGTACTGACCACGCCGGCATCGCAACGCAAATGGTTGTTGAGCGTAAGCTTGCGCAAACTGGCCAGCCAGATCGTCATGAACTAGGCCGCGAAGAGTTCACCAAGAAAATCTGGGAATGGAAAGAAGAGTCTGGCGGCACCATTACTAGCCAGATGCGCCGCTTAGGTAACTCAGTAGACTGGGAAACCGAGCGTTTCACCATGGACCCAGGTTTCTACAAAGCGGTAGAAGAAGTGTTCGTTAAGCTTTACGAAGACGATCTAATCTACCGCGGCAAGCGCCTAGTAAACTGGGATCCAAAGCTACACACCGCGATCTCAGATCTAGAAGTAGAGAACAAAGACGTAAAAGGCAAGATGTGGCACCTACGCTACCCACTTGCCGATGGCCAGACCTACACCGATAGCGAAGGCAATGTTAAAGACTACATCGTTGTGGCAACCACTCGTCCAGAAACCATGTTGGGTGATACCTGCGTAGCCGTTAACCCAGAAGACAGCCGTTATCAGCACCTTGTGGGCAAAGACGTAATGCTGCCATTGGTTGGCCGTCGCATTCCAATTATCGCTGACGAATACGCCGATATGGAAAAAGGCACGGGTTGTGTAAAAATCACCCCGGCTCACGATTTTAACGATTACGAAGTTGGCAAGCGCAACGAACTGCCAATGATCAACGTATTAACCTTCAACGCTGATATTCGCGAACAAGGTGAAACCTTCAACTTCGATGGCACCGTCAACGAAGAGCTATCTGGCTTCATTCCAGAAAAATACCGTGGCCTAGAACGCTTCGCAGCCCGTAAAGAAATCGTTGCTGATTTTGAAGCCGCTGGCCTATTAGTAGAAATCGTTGAAAACGACATGGTTGTGCCATACGGCGACCGTGGTGGCGTAGTCATCGAGCCAATGCTAACCGACCAATGGTACGTAGACGCAAAAACCATGGCTAAGCCAGCGGTAGCTGCAGTAGAAAACGGCGACATCGAATTCGTACCAAAGAGCTACGAAAACATGTACTTCGCTTGGATGAACAACATTCAAGACTGGTGTATTTCTCGTCAGCTTTGGTGGGGCCACCGCATTCCAGCGTGGTACGACGACCAAGGTAAGGTTTACGTTGCGCAAAACGAAGCCGCGGCTCGTGAAAAATACAAGCTAGATGATTCAGTAAACCTTCGCCAAGATAACGACGTACTCGATACCTGGTTCTCTTCTGCCCTTTGGACGTTCGCGACCTTAGGCTGGCCAAACCTAGACGATCCAGAAGTGGCTAAGCGTTTAGCCGACTTCCACCCGTCTGACGTATTGGTTACTGGTTTCGACATCATCTTCTTCTGGGTTGCCCGCATGATCATGATGACCATGCACTTCTGCAAAGACGGCGAAGGCAAGCCACAAGTTCCGTTTAAAACCGTTTACGTTACAGGTTTAATCCGTGACGAAACCGGCGCGAAAATGTCGAAGTCGAAAGGCAACGTGCTAGACCCAATCGACATGATCGATGGCATCGGCATCGACGAGCTATTAGAAAAACGTACCGGCAACATGATGCAGCCAAAACTGGCTGAGAAAATTGGCAAGCGTACTAAGAAAGAATTCCCAGAAGGCATTTCGGCTCACGGCACCGACGCATTGCGTTTCACCCTGACGGCATTGGCCTCCACTGGCCGTGACATCAGCTGGGACATGAAGCGCCTAGAAGGTTACCGTAACTTCTGTAATAAAATCTGGAACGCCTCACGCTACGTGATGCTATCGGTTGCGGGCGAAGAAGCAGTAGAAGCCGCGGCAGAATGCGGTGAAAAGATTGTTATTACCGACGCTATGAAAGCAGCATGTGGTGCAGGCGGCGAAGAAGCCGTTCTTTCGTTAGCCGATCGCTGGATTATTTCTCGCCTACAGTTTGTAGAAGCCGAAGTAACTCGCCACCTAGACCAGTATCGTTTCGATCTAGCCGCACAAGCCTTGTATGAGTTCATCTGGAACGAATACTGTGGCTGGTACTTAGAACTGTCTAAGCCAGTATTGTGGGACGAGAACTCTAGCGAGGAAGCTAAGCGTGGAACGTTAGGCACCTTGGTTCGTGTACTAGAAGCGACCATGCGTTTGGCACACCCATTCATGCCGTTCATCACCGAAGAAATTTGGCAGCAAGTTAAAACCCTTGCTGGTAAAGAAGGTGAGACCATCATGCTAGCGCCGTATCCAGAAGCACAAGACGCTTTCCGTGATGCTGATGCAGAAGCCGACATCCAATGGCTACAAGACGTTATTACCGCCGTGCGTAATATTCGTGGTGAGAAGAACATTCCACCAAGCAAGCCATTAGACTTGTTATTCAAGAATGGCGGCGATGACGACTTCCGTCGCGCTGAAGAAAACCAAACCTTCTTGAAGAAGCTTGCTCAGTTAGAAAACCTAACGTGGTTAAACGAAGGCGACGAAGAGCCAATGTCAGTGACGCAGTTAGTCGGTGATATGGAAGTTCTGATCCCAATGGCTGGCTTTATCGATAAAGATAAAGAAGTTGAGCGTTTGACTAAGTCGGTAGAAAAACTGGATAAAGAAATCGAGCGTGTGAATAACAAGCTGGGTAATCCAGGGTTTACTGATAAAGCTCCGGCGGCTGTGATTGAAAAAGAAAAAGAGAAAGCCGCAGGCTTTGCTCGTGATATCACTAAGTTGAAAGATCAGATTGAGAAGATTAAGGCGCTTTAATTTAAAAGTGCTTTAATTGGATTTATTGATTGAAAATAAAAACCGGCTTAGGCCGGTTTTTTATGCTTAAATATTTGTATTCCATACTAGCCACTATGTTTCACCACTGAAACATTCAGCTTCCATCATAAACATACGCCCTGCTGCTCTTTCGATCATATCATCATCAAATTGACCTCCTATAGCTTCATGATCAATTATGCAAATAGGGTGCTTTATACCCTGCCCTTGCTGGACAGCTTCAAGCTCTTCAATAACACTGTTCCAATATTGATTAATACAATCGCTAGCCCATAAAATATGATCTGCCTCTGTTCTTTCAGCAGCGTCAATAATAAAATTATTACTCTGTTTGAAAAGCTTTATAGCATCATTTAAAGCTTTTTCCTCCTCAGGATGTAGCTTCTCTAAATCGCAGCACGCCAGCATGCCAGAAATTTGGATGCAAGCTCCTAATGCCTTATCGAATTCTTCTATTGCCTGAGAAAACATAAACGGGACTGTAATGTGATCTTTCCATTCTTTTAAGAAATCATGATCGGGAAGAGGAGTATGAGATGATGGCAGCATAGCTAAAGATGGTATTACAAAGCCGTTTATTACCGGCACAACTCTATATCGGCAATCATTTTTTAGATATTTTTCAGCAGACTGAAAAGCTGCTTCTTGGTATTCTAAACCTGCTTCAAGATTATTAATATATATTAGAATTGTGACTTCCCTGGCGGGCCAATAAACACAATCTAACTCATCAATCGATATCATCAAACATTGACTAGACCACCCTTTAGCATTTAAATCTGCTTCCACCGATTTTAACTTTTTATCGAACCTCTGATTTGCTAATAGCTGACACCGTTTTTCAGCAGTAGAAACTGCCTTACTAGGTCCGCTTTTACTCGTAAAATTAATGATTTTCTGTTGTGCAAAATCACTAGTATCGAAGGCAAATTCATGCAGTAAATGGGATACTTGCATAAGTCGCTCAGCTAATGCTACAAGTTCTTTTTTCGGAGGGCTTAAGCTCATTCTCCATACAAGAGATTGCTCATGTTCAAATGCCTGCCTAGCTAAACTCCCTGCAAATACCGCTGTTCCTTTTGGTTTTCCATCACTAGATAACTGATTCATCCTTCCCATAAGATTACCCAATATCCCAGTCAACAGCGCACCTAGAGAATCATCTTGACTTGAATTTAAAGCTGGCTCAGTCATATCACTTGAAACTTGTTCTGGTGCTGTATAGGCGATATTATTTACCGCCGTAATGATTTCATTCACCTCCACTGCTAAAACTTCAGCTTTTGAAATACGCTTACCTCTAATCCACTTCTCACTATACAAACGAAAAATCTTCTCTGTTCGCCTTATCAAAGCAGCCATTTCATTAGCATATTCAGTAAGACTTTCAGAGGCAGATCTAGCCAATAAAATTTGACGAAAAGCCACATTCCAAGAAATTCGAGTTTTCGAGGGCATGCTACTTCTTGGCATATTCTTTGACCAGTAACTATGCCCACTAACTGTGATTTTTTTATTTACAGGGGTAACTATATCCGAAGCAGCAGCATCAGACTTAGGAGAGATTGCAATTAATGTTTCACAAACATCACACAATCTTTTATTTGAGTTCATTATTACATTATCAGAAACAAAAAATATGTCAGCACGAACTGTCCTACCGTGCTTTCCATTAAAATCTATCTCAGGAAATGTTACCCATGGGGTTTGAGAAATGAATAGGTCAAATAAAAATTCTTCTCCTCCTAATTCATCAACTAACCGTTTAGCTAAATCAGGGCTGATAAAATATGCTGAAGCTAAAAACCTACTGACAACATTAATATCTAACTCTTCATTTTCAATAGCTGGAGCAGAGACCTCAATATCAATAGGATCACCACCGCATATAGGAGCAAGACAGGAAAGTAGTTTGTTTGCTTGTTGAAAATTATTGCAAGAAGGAATCAACTTCCCTTTAGATCGCTGCTCTAAACATACCTGCCTTAAGTCTTGTTTGGGCAACTCTCGAAAAGAGTTTACAGCATCTCCGATTATCCTCAACGGTTCCATTTCAATAAGCCAAGAGATATCAATCGTTGAATCACCAAACATCGATGCAAAGGCCCACTGGCCTCGTTGTACACCATTCCGCTCCAAAGCATTTATGAAAGTAACAACATTGCGCTCCAAAGTTGCTAAACCTAATCCTGTTAGAATTGCCACCCAGACTTCGATGTCTTTGGTGTTATCAAGCAATTCTGATAGGTTTTTCAATATAACCAATTCTTCATCGGTTGATATATCAGCTAATATGGATTGAATTACGCTAGGTAAAGTATCATTGGTCACTGCAAGCAGGCCTTTCCAGAACGACTCTGAAGATACAAATAATACTTGGTCATGAGTAGCTTCGACGAGGGCTTTGGAACGGAGTATATGCAAGCCGCCTAACACGCCTGGCTTAGACTCTCTAATCAGATGTTCATCTAATAGATGCCTAAGTGCAGCACTGGCCTCATTGGAATTAATACCGATCAAGTCAATTAACTTACTCGCCTGTATATCCCCCCCCAATGAAAAAATAGTCGCAACGACCCTAAGTATTGCCAATTCATTGTATCTGCTCTCCTGCTGCCTTATTCTAATCTGATCATTAATAACTACAGCAAGGCGCTTTCCTTGAGTGAGGATATGAACATATTCGAGCATAAGTCCATTAGACATCTCGAAGGCTTCCCTCCAATGCTTCCATTGAGTTTGCCCCACAACTTGAAGTTCTGACCACACGCTTTCTGCAAGTTTTTCATTTAAACTCACTTCAATAATTTCAACATCGGAATGATTGGAAATAAAAGATATATCTTCTTTTCGCACAGTACCTAGAAAGTATATGTCAGACATTCCCCGCAATTCTCGTGCAAGTATGTTCCACAAATCAGCACCTATTGCTCCTATTTCGTCTAAAGCTAAGCCGATAGGAGATACTTCACTTGGTCTTCTAGCACGTAAAAATCGAATAATAGAATCTGCATCCGATGCAGCTGCACAAGAGGTAACTTGATACCAGCGCATACTTCCAGCTAGGTCATTAATCGCAAGCCACATTAATGCAGATTTTCCAGCGCCAGATTGGCCTGATAAAAGAGCATGCCTTCTTTTTTTTAATAAACTGATAACATGATTTTTTTCTTCTGGCCGATTTAGCACAAGGCCTGCTGTAACATGACCTGGAGAGGATTTAACACCTTGATAGAAAGCTGGCTCAGATACTGGCTTACTGAATTCTATCGGTTCAAGTATGCCCGAGGATAATGCATAATCTATTGCGGAAGGATCTTCAGCTTCCAAGCGCTCAAAAATTCGACGCTCAACTTCAGTAGTAGAAATTCTTCGTCGATTTTCAAATGATAAATGCGCATTATCTTCCGATGCTGATGCAACCAGTTTATAAAGATCGCTTAATATACCCTCGGCAATAATTCCAACGATCTCAAATTGACCAATAAGTATCCTTAAAATTTCATCATGAGGATTAGTACAAACTAAAATCTGTTCATCACAGCCTTTAAAAATCCCATCTATAGTTTCACATTTACGACTTGGGCACGGTCGTTCTAAGACAAGTATTACTTTTCTGTTTCCTGTGTTTTGAACATTACTTTCCTTACCAGTCACTTCCTTTAATATTTTATTGACCTCACCTTCGCTAAAACCACCCTCTTTACGAGATTTTACCTGTATCCAAAACTCTTCAGAAGGCAATTCAACAACGCAATCTTCTAAACCTTCAGGAACTAAATTTCCAGATGGTGATAACCCAGCCCATTGACGGATTAATATTAAAGTTGAAAACAGGTGTTGAAAATGAAAGCCTCTTCCCGCCCAAGCTCCTGACCGTGTTTGTTTCCACGCATCTATAACACTAGTTTTATCTTCATTTTTCATTGGCATATTGAGAATCATCACGTGTTTATTATAGATAACATCATTAACTTAAAATCATGAACAGAAAAAATTATAGAAATCCCAAGAAATATATAACGAAGGTATCTTAATATTTTTTTAACATACTCGCTTTACGAAAAGCCAATTTTTAGATCAATGAAATTTCCCAGACAATCAGATCAATTATAATCTGGATTACATAATTACTATGACAGATATAGTATTATCAACCTGAAAGTCTGAAAACCAGCAATGAAATTCTATTAACTCATTACGCTCTCGAATAACGATAACTACCCTTGATATTGACAGCCAAATACTTACCAACAGAATCGGCATCTCGCAACCCTTCAAATAAACGCTCAGGTACATCAAAGTATTGGTAAGTCGCACCGTTATTAAATTCAACCTGTAATGTAGAGCTTTCTGCATCATAACCAACTGCAGAAATATTGCTCGAGTCTACATTTATCATATCCATATTTTCATCCTCACTGTTTTACTTTATCAATTTTAGGGTTTTGTGATCGCCAAGTTTCTATTAGCTCTTCATAATTTGGTTCAGGCTCCATATCAATACCCCAGCCACCAGGATTTATTGAATCTTCCGGAAGCACTTCATCATAAATAATAGGATCTTGACTGTCTGGTCTTCTATTCTTAGGTGGGGGCTCTATTGTAGTCCGCATAGGCAGTTTAACCGCTTCCCCTAAAATTATTGCTTCACCAGTCCTTAGGATTGGCAACATCCCAGTCAACCCATCTAGGTTATCTGAAAGAGCAGAAGCAATATGCCCTCTATCAATAGAATTTGTTAATCTAAGCGCAAAAAAAGTACCACACTGGGAAAGAATCGTAGGGTTTATTTCTGATGGCCTTTGGCTTACAATCATTGCGCCAATACCATACTTCCTACCTTCTTTAACTATTCTCTGAACAACTTCTGAGGCCATTCCTTCTGAACTGCTATTTAAATAAATGTGAGCTTCTTCCATCACAATTAATAGAGGCCTATGCCTACCTCCTTGCGAAAGGTTTCTAGCCCAAAACAACGCTTCATATAATAACCGAAGTAATGCGCCTATTGTTGTTTGTAAAATATCAGCTGGTACGCCTGACAAATCGAGTATCGTTACAGGTCTATTACTCCCAATCCAATTTTTCAGTAATGAATTCAAATCCTCTGTAACTGCACCCTCTTCACTTGGTAGCCAATTATCTGGTTTGAAAATGAAATCATACCTTGGAATTCTAAGCTTTGTTCCCAATAATAAGAGCTGCTTTCCAATATTCAAATTGGTGGGCAGATAATGAATTTTATCTTCTCCTGCAGCAGTTTCAACATGCTTGAATACCGGGGCGATGCCTTTGGATGCATCCCCTACTAAATCATTTCCATCAGCATCTTTTTCGTAAGCCAATTCATCCATTGGCCGACTTCCTTTTATTTTATAATAAGTTCCAAATTCCTCTGTATATAGTTCATACCATAATTGATGAATGCTAAATGGCACTGGCGAATCGACACTTAGTGAATCGGCAGAAGCTCCTTTCCTAGGAAGTTTTTTTAAGGATTCTAATTTATATTTCAATACTCTTTCCATGACTATATTCTTGGATTTTTCATCCTTAAAGTCACCAAAACAAATCTCGCATAGCTCATCAAAATTTAATGCCCAAAATGGTATATGTAGTTTTCTTTCCTTTAATTTTGATTTTGAGTCCGCATCAATTTTGTATATATTTGCCCTATCCTGCATTGCCTGCCCGTATTCACCATGAAGATCGAGCATAATCACTCTAGAAGATGGGTATTTCTCTATATTAGACAAAGCATTCATGATACTTGCTACTGTCGTCGATTTACCAGATCCAGTTGTACCAACTACCGCGGAGTGCCGCGTCACCAACTTATTTACATCTACTAATGCAGGTATTGAATCTGCATTCGAGATATGACCAAGCCTTACAAAATAAGGTTTATCAGGTTCGCCATAAATATTTTTTAATTCTTTTTCAGATACCAGATGAACCTCATCACCAATAGTGGGATATTGAGAAAGTCCTCGTTGAAAAATACCATTTCTCGGCCCTTCACCAATCAACTGTATCGTCATCCATCGGTTACCATAAACTTGATTATCAATTTGGCTTTCTGGAACTGCACTTGCACCTACTTGACTTACAATTCCAAACAAGTCAATAAATCCAATAGGTATTCTTATAAAGCTTCCTATTTGACCAACTCTATACCCTTGGCCATCTATATATACGAATCCTGTCAGTGATTCTGGTGACAAAGCAATACTAACAGAGGTACCAGTGACATCCTGCACATCGCCAAGATATGTTTCTTTACTAGACATCGTTATCATCTCTAGAAGTGCCAATAATTTTTTTAAGAAAATTAGAGAATTCTGAAAAATCACCTAATTTAATTAGGTCTACCATTTCATCTGAATCTTTAGATTGCTTCTCACGTGAAACAAATCTTAAAAGTTCAGCATCATCTTCAGTTTTAAGATTATTCCAACCACCTAAATTTGTTCCTATAATTGCCTTATCAAATGTCCATATATTCAAGTTATGTTGATTCTTAGCAAGCCTGTATGCCTCTGGATATCGATCGACATTACTACCGTCCTCAATTTGTATCTCATATCGATCATGCATTAACCCTAAAACCATACCTGTAGGGTTTGCTTTCAAAGCATTAACAATCGTATCGTTCAAATGACCATCGTTGAAGGAGTATCCAGATAAGATGAGAAGAGAGGATTTTTTACGTATGAAACGGCTCAACTGATCAATTAATGCTAGATATGGCATCTTTCTACTTTCTTCGTACTTCAAATGTGATGGATAGATCAAGTGTGAAGCATCATTTTTTACTTCTGATGAGCGATATACTTTTTTATTTTCATTTCCTCCTGTTTCTTTATACCAATTTATTGAACCATGAATCTTCCATAACCTTGACCAATGAGTAGGAATCAACGAATTTTCTACTGCTCTTAAATCAAAAAAAGATCTTCTTGAACCTACAAAACCATCAAAATAAGGAACTTGAGTATCCTCTAACGCTTGTTCCATCAATAAATCATAATTTGTTGTAAATAATTCGATAGCTACTTTTCTATCTATAGAACCAATCCACTTACATAACCTGTGATATGGTGTTTCTTGATCAGGTAATTCAACATCAAGCTTTCGAACTATGACCGAACAAATTTCTTTTTCTAAACCTAACAGTTCATCTTCAGTCAACCCCCTTACGCTCCCCCCCCTTGATACCAAAATTAAACTTCTTAAAAAACTTAATACATCTTCAATATTATTTATATCTTTCTCAGCTTTTCCAAGTTCTTCTAATAATAAAGAATAGTTTTTATTTTCTTCAAGTTCACAATTGATTGCTATAGTAAGGTTTTTAACATCGGGAATTAACGGCCATTGTTTATTAGGCATCGCTACCGATAAAGGACAGCCTGCTGATAGAAAGAAACCAATAGCTTCATTATCTTGAGACAATGACTGCCTAAGATATTTTAAGTGTCGGATCGGATCATGAAAGTCTTGCATATTTCTTTACCATATATATTTTATTTAATTTTAAGGAAAGGCCTAAATGAAAATCATGCTGATGAAGAAAGGATTTGATATTATCTTGAGCAATACGAAGCGATTCAAGAATAGAGACTTCGTCGAAGCTAACGACTTCACGAAGAAAGCCTTTTGTATTGTTGCCATCTAGCGAGGTAAGTTCAAAATCACCCTTCTTCG
>ENA-ORXI01000567-ORXI01000567.1-sediment-metagenome-genome-assembly--contig:-NODE-567-length-30924-cov-8.980030_pt1 | contig 30924 bp, 27 predicted proteins | sample MGYA00237861_ERZ511468 | MGnify/ENA primary metagenome ERZ511468 (study PRJEB26299, sample SAMN06266213) | sediment metagenome | isolation source: Hudson Canyon methane seep mesocosm | place: USA:Hudson... | reverse complement strand
GGATTCTTATCTTGTCGAAGAAAGCCAAGTAAAGAAGAGATTGCAGAACATGAAGCTCTTTATAAAGAATGGAAACGGTCGGAATATTAATTACCAAATAGACTTTTAGATGGGTACAGAGAAAGATAATAAAGAGTTAATAAGAGTAAAGTAAGAAATAGGCGACTAAATAATTATTGATTCTTATTATTTACTAGATAAAAATCTACTAAAGTAATTTTTATACTTTCAACTGAGGGAAGACTAGCAATAATTTTAACTGTAAGATAAGAATATTGCTAAAACAATAGAACAGTTACATCAACTGGTATTAAGAGTTGTAGAAATACATACTACATTAGAGTACAACATGTATTTAAAAAATTACAATTTCACAGGAATAGGACATTTGTTCTACCTTTTTTTATATCCAAAATTTCATTTATATTATTATATATACAAAAATACTTTCTTTAGCTATAATTAATTATACAAAGAACCAAAATAGAAATAATTGAAAAGGAAAAAATGGACTACTTTACGCACAATACATTTGTAAGTCATTATAAAACAGCAAAGTTTCTTTTTAAAAATGCACAATCATCTAACGATGGACAATTTTATAATTTAGTTTCATGTATTTCATTTTGTGCTTTTAGCCTTGAATCATACATAAATCATCAAGGATTTATTGAGCAAGGGAAAAAATGGATAGACTGGGATGAAGACATGCATCCAGCATTTACTGAAAAAATCAAAAAACTTGCAAAAATCATTCATCTTGATATAAACTTTAATGATAATTTGTTTTCAATAATTACTCCATTATTTCAATTTAGAAAAGTTATTGTTCATGGAAATACTGAACAAGTTATAAAAAATATTAGGAAGCCACAAAATAATACAAAAGCTTCTATGTTACAACTATCATCACAAATAGATAAGTTTAGCACTCTTAAAAATGCAGAAGATATACTCAAGAAGACTAAAATAATAATTGAAATGTTTAATGAAAATAGTAAATACAAAATTTCAAATAATAGATTATTTAGCCTTGGTAATGGCTCTTATCCTGTAAAAAGAATATAGAAAACATGGTACTACTACATAAACATTCGAAATAGTAATAGGGTTATTTTTTATATTTATAATTATGAAATATCTTAAATGTCGATTTAGAAAGTTTGCTATAAAATAGATTTAAAGTTAAAAAAGGTAGGACATTTGTTCTACCTTTTTTTATGTCCAAAATTTCATTTCTAAATTTTCTATACAAAAAACACTTTCTTTAGCTATAATTAATATTATATAAGATTATGAGTATTAAAAGGAGAGATTATGAGTAATGGAATAATGAAATTTGATTTATTAAGATTACTTACTTTAGATTGTGCTTTTCAAGTATCACAACAAACAGTGAGTATCGTTGAAAGATTTGGTAAGTTTGTTAAAATAGCAGATGCAGGTATTAACTTTAAAATACCATTTGTAGATCAATTAGTAATAACACAATCTTTAAGAATACAACAACTCGACGTTAGGGTTTCCACAAAAACAAAAGATAATGTATTTGTTGATATTGTTGTCTCTACACAATATAAAATACTCAATGATAAAACCCAAATATATAAATCATTTTATGAACTAGAAGATGTAAAAGAACAAATTAATAGCTATTTATTTGATGTGGTACGTGCAGAAGTCCCTAAAATGAAACTTGATGAAGTATTTGAAAAAAAAGACGAAATAGCAAATGCAATCAAAACAGAACTCAGTGAAGCTATAGATGGTTTTGGTTATGAGATTGTTAAAACACTTGTAACGGATATCGATGTTGATGAGCGAATAGTGCATGCAATGAACGAAATAGTTGCAAGTGAAAGAGAAAAATTTGCAGCAATAGAAAAAGCTGAAGCAGAAAAAATACTTATGGTAAAAAGAGCTGAAGCAGAGTCTGAAAGTAAAAAACTCCAAGGTGAAGGTATTGCAAACCAACGAATAGCAATAATTAATGGATTTAAAGAAAGTATTGATAAGATGCAAGGTATTGATGGAGTTCAATCAACAGAGATATTAAATCTTATTTTAATAACCCAATATTTTGATACACTCAAAGAAGTAGCATCATCAGACTCTAATACCATCATGCTTCCAAATAGTCCTGCTGGATTTAATGACATAAGTGCTCAAATAAGAGAAGCTATAATTAGTGGGAATTTAGTCACAAAAGATAAAGATAAATAAAAAAGTTAATTTATATTTAAAAAATAATTTTTAGATATAATTCACAAAATTTAAAGAAAGTAATACTATGGAACTACTATACAAAACATTCGAAATAGCAATTGGTTTATTTTTCATATTTATGGTTATACGATTTCTCAAATGTAGATTTGGAAAGTGTGACATAAAATAATGAAAACATTACGAATAGGAACTTTTAACCTTTTTCAATTTGTAGAACCACCCTATTCTTGGTATGAAAAAGAGAGTAGTTTTTCAAAAGGACGATGGGCTAAAAAATCTACTTGGATAAAAGAACAAATTTTAGATATGAACTGTGATATCATTGGTTTTCAAGAGGTATTTTCAAAAGATGCTTTAGAAAAACTGGTAAAAGAACTTGGTTTTGAATATTTTATTACAGTAGATAACGCTAAAGTAGATAAAGAAGACCCTACTGTATTTATTAGTACTACAGTTGCTCTTGCATCAAAGTATCCTATTGTAGAGATACAAAAAGTATTTGTAGATAAAGATAGTATTTTGAAACACGATTTTGAAGGAGATTTTGCATTTTCAAGAACTCCTATAAAAGCTCTTATTGAATTACCAAATAAACAAAATATTACTGCTTATGTAAATCATTTTAAATCAAATAGAATGAATGAACTAGAATATAGTTTTACTAAAAACCATTCATTACAAGAAAAAAAAGATAAAACTAAAAATGCTTTAGAACAAAATATATCTAAATCTTTAAAACAAAGACTTTGTGAGACTTCCTCTTTATTTTATGATTTTAAAAAGACTAATACTCCTATTATTTCTATGAGTGATTTAAATGATAAAGAATTTTCTCTTACTATTGAAGCTCTTACAAATGAAGCATATCATGATGAGGGGAAAGAGGACTTATATATTTTACAAGATGTATATGATTTAGAAAATAAAAAGATTTATAATCCTCATCCAGAACAAAAAGAGATAAAACGTACACCTACAAGTTATTTTGAAGGAAGGGGAAATGTATTAGATTATATTTTTGTTTCAAATGAGTTTGATAAAAAAGAAAAAAATGCTATAGGAAAAATAAACTCTTATGAAGTTTTTAATAAACACCTTAATAACAATCCTCATGGTACACTTTTAGAAAGTGACCATGCACAAGTAGTGTGTGAAATTGAGATTTACTAAAACTAGTTTTTATATTAATATTTATATTGGTTCACTTTAGATAAGCTGTTCAACTAATTAAAATAATCTAAGGAAATAATATAATGAAAATTGCTGTTTTTTGTGGATCAAGTGCTGGAAATAATATCGATTATATAAATGCAACTAAAAAATTAGGTAAATTTTTTGCACTCAATAATATAGATGTAGTTTATGGTGGAGGAAATGTAGGCCTTATGGGTGCTATTGCTGACTCTGTTATGGAAAATGGTGGAAAAGTCTATGGTGTTATTCCAGAGAAACTAAAAGAGAAAGAACTTGCTCATACAGAAATAACTGAACTTAAAGTCGTTGCAAATATGCATGAGAGAAAAGCCCAAATGGCTGAGATGGCTGATGCTTTTGTTGTACTTCCTGGAGGTGCAGGAACGTTAGAGGAGATATTTGAAGTTTGGACTTGGGCACAGCTTGGTTTTCATCAAAAAGCATGTGGTTTTTTAAATGTAAATGGTTTTTATGATAAATTATTTGAGATGATTGAACATATGTGTAAAAATGAGTTTTTAAAACAAGAGTACTTAGATATGCTCATAAAAACAGAAGATCAAGAAGAGTTACTTCAATCGATAAAAGAATATACACCACCAAAAGATAAATGGTAAAACATATTAATAATATTTATGTAGAAAGTATAAGAAAAGATAGAGTTGTTATAGTTTAACAACTCTATTTTGGTTTTATTTATTTAACTCTTCGTTAATTAAATCTTTTAACTCTTGTAATCCAAACTGTTGTAAAGGTCTACCATTTACATAGTATGATGGTGTTTTAGTTGCACCTAATACTTTACCATCGGCAAGATCTTGAGCTATTATCTCTTGAATTTTAGGATCTTTAATATCCACAATTAATTTTTCCATATCTAAACCTATTTTTGGTAATGCACCCCATAAAACTCCAAGATTTGGTGAACCATGACTGGCCCAATATGGTTGAATAGCAAAAGCCATTTCAAGTGTTTTCATAAACATACCTTGCTTTTTTGTGGCTTCTAACATAGCAACAACTTGATCTGAACCAGCATGAAAAGGAGCATATCTCAATACTAGTTGAATTTTTCCTTCATTTTCTTTCATAATCTCTTTTACATAAGGATGAAACTGAGCACAAGTTTCACAAGCAGGATCAAAGAATTCAACTAATTGAACTTTTGCATCATCTGGACCTACTGTATAAGCATAATCTCTTTTAAATAACATCGCTTTTTCTTTGGCTAATGTTGATAACTTTTCAGCTTCTGCTTTATTGTATTGGTATCCAAGACCAACAAATACTAATAGCAAAGCTATAATTGAAAATAATACTATTTTTTTATTTTTCATAAAATATTCCTTTTTTAATTGTTACAAAACTTTCGGTGAATTTTAACATATTCTCACTTTTTTAATCTTATTTCATAATTAGATTTTAATTCTAATATTTTAAAGTAGATATTTGATAAACTTCCAATATATAAATAATTAGGACAAAATATGAATAACGAACACTGGCTAGAAAGATGGAAAGAAAAAAATATTGGTTTTCATGAAGAAGAGATAAATCCATTACTTGTAAAACACTTTAAAAATTTAAATCTATCACTAAACAGTAGAGTATTTGTTCCTTTATGTGGAAAAACTACAGATATCTCTTGGCTTTTAATGTTAGGACATGATATCGTTGCTGTTGAATTAAGTGAAATAGCAGTTAAAGAACTATTTGAAGAGTTATTTATACTACCTAAAGTTTCAAAAGAAAATGGTGTAATACGTTATCATACAACGGGTATAGATATTTTTGTTGGAGATATTTTTGATATAGATTCAGAGATGATTGGAAATATTGATGCTATATATGATAGAGCAGCTTTAGTAGCCTTACCAAAAGACGTTAGAATAAAATATACACAACATTTAAGAGAGCTTTCTAATAATGCTCCACAAATTTTATTTTGTTGTGAATATGACCAAAGTATTATGAAACCTACTCCATTTTCTATTGAACAAAATGAGATAGAAGAACATTACAAAGATTATTATAAAATAGAACTATTAGAGAGAAAAGAGATCGAGGGTGGATTAAAAGGAAAATATCCAGCTAACGATACAGTTTGGCACTTAAAATAAAGGGATTTTAAACATCCCTTACATCTACAAAACTACCACTTTCAAATTTATCAATTTGTTGTACTAAATTATCCATACGAATAGCAGCCTCAGCTGGTGTTTGTATCTCACCCTCTTTTAATCTTTTAGCAGATGGAAACTCTATATCATCTATATCAAAACGTATAAAGTCAGTCATTGGTGTTTCAATAACGCCAGGAGCTACTGCTAAGATTTTTGTATCAATCATCTCTTTTGAATAAAGATTAAGTAGCATATTTAATCCAGCTTTAGATAATGAATATCCAGCCCAACCCTTAGAGCCATTTACAGCAGCTCCAGAAGAGATACCAATAATAGTTTTTACATTTATAGTTGATAATATATCTAATAATTCTTTATTTGCATAAACATTAAGTTCATATACTTCTCGTAACTCAAGTGAAGTTAAATCAAAAGAGGATTTTATATCACCTAACATGCCAGCATTTAAATATACCAGCTCTAAATCTTTTATATTTGTTATAGTTTTTGTAAGATTTTTTTTAATATTATCTACATTTGATAAATCACAATTTACAAATGAAAAATTATCATTTTCAAACTCTGGTTTCGTACGAGAAATACCATAAACTTTACAGCCCTGCTCTAAATAATATTTTGTAAGTGCTAAACCAAACCCTGAACTACAACCAGTAATAAGTACATTATTTTTCAATATTTTCTGCCTTCTCTTTTAGTAAAATAATTATAGTAAATTTCTTCTTTATATACCTATTTTTAAGTCCATATTTAAGCATATTTCTATATGATAAATTATAAAAAACAAGGGTTATAAATGATTATAGATTATAAAGATGTAAATGATTTAAATAGATATAAAATCATGTCAGATACAGTAGTTCCTCGTCCAATTGCATGGATAGTTACAGAAGATGATGGGGTTATAAATGCAGCACCATTTTCTTATTTTGTACCACTTTCTTCAAATCCTGCAGTTGTAGTAGTTTCTATAGGACAAAAAGAAGCAGGCGTGCCAAAAGATAGCCTTCATAATATTTTAAAACATAAAAAAGCAACTATTTGTTTTGTAAATGAAAACAATAAAGATGATGTAAAAAAATGTGCAACTATGCTTGATAAAGATAAAAGTGAAATAGAAGAATATTCTATAGAAGTTCAAAAAGTGTTAGAAGATTTTCCACCTATGATTGCATCTACTCAAACAGCACTATTTTGTGACTATTATCAAACAGTGGATTTACCAGGTGTTACTACTCCTGTTTTATTAGAAGTTAAAAAACAGTATATTGAAGACGGTAGACTAGATGAGAGATCTCATGTTCATGTTGATAATGTAGGTAGAAGTGGAGCTTATTTTAAAGCTATGGTAGACGTTTAAAAAAAGAGTACTTTAAAGTACTCTTTTTTTATATTAAACAACTACTTGATGTAGTTTTGAACACTGTGACAAATGTAAATCCATCCCAGACATATCTTGAAAGATATCTTCAAAAGAGTGAAAATGTGCATTGTATACATATACAAATATCTCATCACCTTTTTCTAAAAAGTTATGTTTTCCAAATTCAGCATATGCTGTAGCACCTGCTGCTATAAGTAAACCTTTATGTTGATCTAAATCTTTAATTAATGGATTTATCTCTTCTAATGGTCCCATATCTTCTTGAGAGTTAAATTTTTCTATCATCCAGTCTTTTAATTGACCAAAAAAGTAAGAGTATGATTTAACTGCACTTGTAGTTCCATAATCTTTTAAAATACCATCTCGTCTAATAAACGATGCAATATGAAATTTACTTAAAATACCATCTTCCTCAAAATTATCTATCTCGATTAAATCAGGAGAAATTCCTTTAGAACCAGCTCCCCAATTCTTTTTAGTACTTAGTTTATTTCCATCTTGGATTCTATTTGAACAATCATTAAATGCACCAAAATATTTTGGTACTATATCTAGTAGTTTTCCATCTTTAAATTCAAAATCACATACCAATGCAACTTCTGCTTCTACTTGTAAGTGTTCAATATCATTATGATTTATTTCATCTGTACAAATTGGAAATGTTCCTAAAAATGTGTCGTTATTTGGAATGTAAAAAGGAAATAATCCTTTTGGTGCATCTTTTTCTTCTGTTTCAATTACTGCGAATTCGTCTGCTTCACCAGCTTCACCTAAGTGATTTGCAAAGTTTCCTGCAACACCAAAACCTAAATAATCTTTAAATTCATCTGCTTGTATATATCTTTTATTCATTTCTATTACCTTCAAATTTTTATATTTGACAATAAGTTTATTTTTTTTGTTGATTATTTATTTGAGTGAGAATGTGTTCGTAGAAGTTTATGGGGTAGTTAATTTATATTGTCTTAAAATCTACCGGGTGTATAAACTCTTCTCACTATAATTGGCGACCTTGACGAGTAAGTTTTTACTATACATTTGTTAACCTTTTATATTTTTTTAGAGAAGAAGAATACTCTTCTTTTCTAAAATTTTGCTTAAAACTATTAGTTTAATGTTATATATTAAGAGAAAAATCTTTTTATAACTTCTTCTTGCATTTTACCACCAGAAAGTTGAGCTCTTTGAACTAATTCCCAGAAATATCTGTATGTAGCTCTATCATGTAACTCACCATCATATTGGATTGGTCCCCACTCAGCATCTTGAGCTGCAAGTAAAATATTTTGTGCAGCTTCTAATTCTGTAAAGTCTGGTTTCATTGCATCAACAATAGCTTGTACTTGTGTTGGGTAAATTGACCACATTCTTAAGAAACCAAATTCATTTCTAGCTCTCTCAGCATCTTTGAATGTTTGGTATGGATTTTTAAGATCAAGTGTAACATTGTGACAAGGGATAACATGATTTTGAATAGCAGCTTGAGCAACTTTAGCTTTAGCAGCACCAATTAATCTATGGTCAAATTGTCCTGGACTTCTCATATTTGAAGCTGGGATTGCACCTTGGTAACCTGAAACAAAGTCCATTAGACCGAAATCTAAAACTTGAATCCATGGTAAAGTAGCTGTTTTTTCAACATCTTGTAAAGCACCATGAGTTTCAATTAAAATATGAATTGGAATCTCTCTAGAAATACCAACTTCTTGACATTTAGCTTGAATATATTCAATTTGTGTTTTTACTTGCTCATAAGAAGTTGATTTTGGTAAAGTAATGTATGCAAGTTTTTCACCAGCACCTGGTACTAAAATATCAACATCTTGTCTCCAATCTGGGTGAGAAAAATCATGGATTCTTGTTCCAGCCATTGCATATGGGTTAGCATCAGAATTAACAACTCTAACGATCATCTCAGCATGTTCAACTTCTTTACCTGTTTCAGCTCCATCTTCACAATCACAAGTGATATCGAAAACTGGTCCAAGTTTCTTTTGCATCTCAAAACCTTTTAAGATTAGCTTTTCGCTTCCTGCAAAGTGCTCACAAGTTGGGATAATTGGTAAACTCTTTCCTGATTCAAATAGTGCTTCGTTTGGGTGTGTCATATTATTTCCTTAATTTATTTATTTTATTATTTATTTTTTTTAGGTATTACTACTGTGTAATCTAAATCTAAAACTACATTTGGTAAATACTTTCCGTCTTCACCTTTTGGTGATACAACTTCTACTGGTGTCATATTTTTAAGACCAATTGTTCTTAATCTTAATAATGCGATATCATCTCTATCACACTCAATTTTTTCAACTACTTCACTATAAGCATAAATAGTATCCCCAGCATAGGTAGGGTTAGAGTGTGCTCCACTATTGATAGAGTAAATCCACTGTGCATTTTGTAGTCCATTAAATGAAATACTTCTTGCAATTGAAATTACGTGTCCACCATACATTAATCTTTGTTTCATTGGTGTACTTTGCATCATATGATCATTGAAATGCACTTTTGCATTATTTTGATATAGTTTTGTTGCTAAAGTATGATCACTATTATCGATAGTTATACCTTCGATGTGATTTAATCTTTCACCTACTTCATAATCTTCCCAGAAATACTCTCCACCTGTTGATGTAGTATCAACATTTTTAGCTACGGGAATAGATAATTCTTTTTGAATTGGTGTTGTTTTAGCAAATGCTGGTATATCATTTATACCTGACATTTCACCCTTATTTCTCTTATGAATCATAACCCATCTAATCAAGCTTAGAATCTCTAAACCATCTTGGTTATATCCAATAGATCTTACATAAACAACTCCACTTTTACCATTTGAGTTCTCTTTTAATCCAATTACTTCTGTAACTAAATTAACTGTATCACCTACATAAACCGGGTTAGGAAAAGATACTTCTGCATAACCTAAGTTTGCAATCGCATTTAATGAAATATCTTGAACCGATTTACCAAATGTAAGATGAAACATAAGTAAATCATCTAATGGTTTCTTCTCATATCCAAACTCTTGCGCTAAAACATCGCTTGAGTGTAATGCAAATCGACTTCCTGTAAAAGCGATGTATAAAGATACATCACCGTCACTTATTGTTCTTGGAAGTGGATGAGCAATTTTTTGTCCGATTGTAAAATCTTCGAAAAAATTACCTGTGTTAATTTTAGACATTTGTACTCCTTACTTATTAAATAAGTTTTGACCTAATGATTTATATGTTTCATATAAAGCGATCATTTTTTTAGCCATTTTAATTTTTGAACCATCAACAAGTTTATTATTATGCATAATAACTTCTTTACCCTCTTTTTTAGCAGCTTCGTAAGATTCAATCATTTTTTCAAAATCTTCAACCTCAGACTGTTTTGGTGTAAAAATATCATTGATATATTCAATTTGGATTGGGTGAATCAATGATTTACCATCAAATCCTAAATTAAATGCATCTTTAGTTGCATCTTCACAAGCAAATTCATCCATAACATCAAAGTGTGGTCCATCAATTACTGTTCTTCCATATGCTTTAGCAGCAAGTGAAATTTGAGACAAGTAATTAAACATTGCTTTTGAACCTTTTTTGATATCAATCTCAAGTCTATTTGCAAGTTTATTTGATCCTGCTACTACTACTTCAACTCTATTTGATGCTGCACATATCTCTTGGATATTTAATACAGATAAAGGTGTTTCAATCATGATCATTAAAGTCATGTCTGTACTAACTTCATCAATTAGTCTAGCAGCTTCAAGTACATCTTCTTTACAATCAATTTTAGAGAATAATAATGCATCGATTTCAATCTCTTTTGCTAACTCTAAATCTTTTATTAAATCTTCGCTTCCTAAGTTATTTACTCTTAGAACTCTTTCTGATTCACCAAATTTACAACCTTGTTCTTTATAAACTTCTCTAATTGTAGCTCTAGCAACATCTCTTTGTTCTATTAAAATTGCTTCTAAATCAAAGATAACTGAATCTGCTAAAACAGTTTTAGCTTTTTCAACATTATGTTTGTTATAAGAAGGAACAAATAACATAGATCTTCTAGCTTTGTATTCAACAATCTCTTCACCAGTTTCAACTGCATGATATTCATCGTGTAATTGTTTAACTAATTGTTTTCTTAAAACTTTACCATTTTTAGTTCTTGGATAATCTTTCAATCCAAAAATAAATTTAGGTGCTTTATATTTTGCTAAGTTATCTTGAGCAAATTTTAATATTTCTGCTTCAGCTTCAGCACTTAGTTCTTCATATCCAATTACAGAAATCGCTACAAGTGTTTTACCTTTTTCAAGATCAAGACCAAAAGCAACACAATCAGCAACAGCATCGTGAGTTTTTACAACTCTTTCAATTTCATGCGGAGATACTCTGAATCCCATAGTATTAATGATATCATCTTTTCTACCTACGAACCAGATATAACCATCTTCATCTCTTTTAGCATAATCACCTGTAAAGAAATAACCATCATGTTTAGCTTTAGCTGTTTCTTCTTCTAATTGCCAGTATTCTAAGAATAAACCTGGATCATCTTCACCAATAGAAATCATACCCTCTTCACCATTTGCTACTTCTTCTAAAGTATCAGGGTCTAAAAGTTTAACTGTATGTCCTGGTTGTACAAATCCAGCAGATCCAGGTCTAATTGGATTATTTTTAGAGTGAGAAATATAGTATGAACATTCAGACATACCAATAGCTTCATAAATATCTTGTTTAAATTTATCTTGCCATAAAGAAATCATCTCATCTGATAAATGTTCACCAGCTGACATACAATATCTTAAAGATGGACAGTCTTCAATTGTAAAGTCTGTTTTTTGTACAATTTGTCTATAAATTGTTGGAACACCAATAAAGATAGTACATTTATGTTTTTTGATTAAATTAATCCATGTACCAGCATCGTTTCCACCTTCGTAAGCAATAACTGTATGACCATTAAATAATGGATCCATTAAAGCAGAACCTAAAACATATGTCCAGTTAAATTTACCAGAATGCATAATTCTATCATTCTCTTTGAAATCAAACCAGTATTCAGTTGCAGGAGTTCTACCTACTAATGATCTATGAGAGTGTAAAACACCTTTAGGGTAACCTGTAGTTCCTGATGTATATACTAAATATGCAGGCTCTCCAGCTTTAGATTTATAATGATTTGGTCTAGCATCAGTTTCATCTAAAATTTTAGTTAAAGAATAAACATTGATACCTTTTGGTTTTTTTAAATCATCAACACAATCTGCACCAGCAACAATAATAGTTTTTAAGTTATCACTATGCTCTAAATATGGAAGTAAATTATCATACATAGAAGCAGATAATACAATAGCACTAGCTTGAGAATCTTCTGCAAGATACTTAACTTCTGAACCACTTAATAGTGTAGAAGTTGGAACTGCAATGATACCAGCTTTAATAGCTCCAAAAAATGAAATTGGGTAAGCTAATGAGTTTTTAAGACAAACAAGTACTCTATCTCTTGGAGCAATACCAATTGATGTTAAAAAGTTACACATTTTATCAGATCTACTTGCTAAATCTTTATAACTAATCTCATCTGTACCTAAGTTATCATCTTCAATAATCATAGCTGTACTATTTTCTTTTGGTGTACCTACATGCTTTGATGTACAAGCAACACCAATATTTAAAAATTCAGGTACTTCAATTTCGAATTGTGATTTTTCTGATTTCATATTCATCTCCTCCTAGATTTGACCAAATGGCCAGTTTTCTTTAAATGTATGTAAAGGCATTCTATTTAATACTTCTAATGCAAAATTCTTATCGTCATCTTTTAAACTTTTTAATGCATATGCTCTTAAAATATTTTGTAAAGATTTACCAAACATTGGTGGATCTAACATCTCACCGTTATATCTAATTGCACCAGATAATAATGCATCAGCTTTTATAGCTTCTTTTAAAATTTCTACGTCTTTTGCAATCTCATCTGGAGATGGTGTAAATGCAACTTTACAAACATTAATATGGTTTGGAGTAATAACTTGCTTACCTGTAAGACCCATTGCTGTTTCTCTGTTAGCATGTGCATAAACATGTCTAGAAGCATCATCACCATGTAAATCTAACCATCTTCTAATATCTTTTTTCTCAACACAAGAATCTGGTAAAGAGTTTGGAGTAAGTAAAACTTCAACACCACCAATAACACCACAACCTTTAATTCTAGCTTCCATAGTAAGAATATTAAAGAATGTTTCTAACTCATCAATCCAACCTTGTGGAGTAATTTTGTAAGCCATAGCTTTAGAGAAATCGTGAATACCAAATACAACATGTTTAACAGTTGAGTGACTCATTAGTTGATCAGCAATTTTAAGTGACTTTGGATGCTCAATAATTGGTTGAATAGTTACTTTACTACCAATAGATACTAACCAAGAAGATAAATCTCTGATTTCAGCATCTCCATAAACTTCACCAGCTTTTGCTAATACAATTACATCAATATGTTTATGAATTTGTTTAATTAAAACTAAATCTTCTTCATATTCTTTTGTTCTAAATGGGTTAACTCTTAACGCAATTTGAAAATCTCTCTCAGGGAATTTAGGAAGTTCTTCTAATAATAACTTTCTAGACATCTCTTTCATTCTACAACCATCTTCTAAATCGAATAATAGTGTGTGAGCTTTTGTTTTATAAGCATGTTTTTGTAATCTAAACTTAGCTTGTTCCATTGTTTCATAAGTTCCATCTAGTGGATTAAATTTGATTGGTGGATAATAAATTTGAATTCCAGGCCAGTAACCACCTAGAACTGGAGATAAATCATCTTTCGATGTTAATTTTGTTAAATCAACTATTGATGTAGGCATATTGTATCCTTTTGTGTCTTTTATAATTTTTTGAAATGTTGTCATCTTTTCTATAAAATTTTTTATCTATTATTTTATATAATGATGATACTATTTCACATAATTTAAAGTGTATCTTCAAATCAGATACAGCATTAAAACACAAGTAATTTAAAACTTATTTTATAAAAAAATATTAATATTTATTTTTAAGATTATTTTAAAATATACTATAGATACCTTTAAATAAGGGCTTTTAGAGCTTTCTTATTTAAGTGTTTCATAATGTGAAACAGATTTTTGCAAAAAGTTGCAGATAGTGAAAAAAGAATTTCATTATTTTGGGAGGAACGTGTGGTAAGTCAGAACAAATCTCTAACAAGAGGTCTTCAAGTATTAAAAGAGATCATGAATAATGAAACGTCTATTAGTGCAAATGAGTTATGTTTAAAGTTTGATACAGACAAGAGTACTATGTCTCGATTAATTACTACTTTAATTCAAGAAGGCTTTGCCTCATATGTAGAAAATACAAAAGAGATTGTATATACAGATGTGATGGGAACACTTTCTAAAAAAAGAAGAGAAGATCAAATTGTCAAACAAACAGTTTCTTTATTAAGTGAAGTATTTACACAAACTGATGAATGTAGTTATATTGCAATTTATGACAATGATATGCTTTTACATCTTAATCAAATAGATAATTCAAATAGAATATTAAAAAATAGAGACAGTATTGGATTTCACTCACCATTGCATGCAACTGCTATGGGAAAAGTTATTTTAGCATTTGGTAATGGCGTAGATACATCAAAATTGGAACTTAGTGAATTTACTCGTTCAACAATCACTAATCATAAAAGATTACAACTTAGTATACATACAATTAAAGAACTTGGATATGCAATCGATGATGAAGAATTTGAATATGGATTAAGAGCTGTTGCTGTACCCTATTTCTCTAAAAAAGGTGAGTTTATAGGTGCAATTGGAGTTTCAGGACTTGCTGCAAGATTAGATACTGAAAGACTTCAAGAAGTAGCTACTATTATAAGTAACTTAACAAATAAACATAAATTAGATATATAAACAAAACAGTGAGATAAAAATGAAAGAAAAAATATACCTGATTCCAGGTTTAATGTGTGATGAAAGATTATGGGAAAGAGTAACTCCTTATTTAGAAGATGATTATGAGCTGGTACATCTTGAGATTCCTCGTACTAGTAACTTTGATGAGATTATTGAGATTTTAGATAAAGAATTTAAAGAAGAAAAAATAAATCTTTTTGGTTTCTCATTTGGGGCTTATATCTCTTCGTATTATACAATCAATCATCCAAATAAAGTAAAAAGACTATTTCTAAACGCAGGTACACCAAGTGTTATGACACCAAAAGAGATAGAAAAAAGAAACAATATGCTAGAGATGATGAATAGTTTTGGTTTTCAAGGCATTAGTTCTAAAAAAGTTGCATCTTTATTAGAAGACCCAAACCATAATGATGAAAACCTTATTAACCTTATTAAACATATGTATGTAGATTTAGGTGAAGAAGTATATGTAGCTCAAATTAGAACTATAAATAATAGAATTCCCTTAGAACAAGATCTAATCAATTTAGATATACCTATTAAAATGTTTTATAGTACAAATGATAGATTATTAAACTATAAATCTTTAGACAATTTTACTGAAGAACATAAACATATAACAAAAATTTCTCGAGTTGGTACTAGTCATATGATACCTTTAGAGATGCCAAAACTTTTAAGTGACGAAATTAAATCATGGATGCAATCCTAATATGTTAAAAATCAAATATGTTGACTTTGAAAGTGCCGTTAATACTTTAGGGTTAATTGGTCTTGAAAATAGAAATGAAATTAAAGCCAGATATCTATTTCTATCTAAAAAATTTCATCCAGATATGCCAGAAGGTAGTACTGAAAAATTTCAAGAGATAACTAAAGCATATAAACTTATTCAAGCATATGTAGATAATTTTAAATTCAGATGTACACTTGAAGAATTTGGAGATCAACATCCATTTGCTGTTCCTTTTACTAAAGAATCTTTGACTGTTTCAAGTCGAAAATAAACCTAATTATTATTTATTTTTAAAATTTGTCTTTTTGTGACTCTTTTTGTGACAATGTTATTTTATAATAGTGCATAAAAAAATAAAGATACATAATGCAAAATCAAATTAAAACTTTAAGACAGAGAATAGATAAAAACTATCCAAACCTTATTGAAAAATATGGCGAAAAATGTGAACTGGCAATACCAATAATACAGATGATTGACATCCTAATTGAAATGAATGCATCAAATGAAGTAGTGAGTACTTATCTCAAAAGTATAGAAAGCTCATTGATTATTATTGAAGAAAAACTACAAAGCGTCGAAAACTTATAAAAAGTTACCATAACTTTTTAACTCAAAACTTAATTAATATCTTTTTATAGTCAAATATTAACACATATTGTGGCACAATACGAAAAGATTAGACTATAAAATATTAAAGACAAAATAATGAGTAATATAAATAAACCAAACCGATTTTTACCAACAACTAAAGAAGAGATGAATGCTCTTGGATGGGAACAGTGTGATGTTATTTTAATAAGTGGTGATGCTTACATAGACAGCCCTTTTATTGGGGTTGCTGTTGTTGGAAGAATGCTTGAAAAACTAGGATACAAAGTAGGAATGATTGGTCAACCAGACATTAATAGTGATGTAGATGTAAAAAGACTAGGAGAACCAAGGCTTTACTGGGGTATTAGTGGTGGAAGTATTGATAGTATGGTTTCAAATTATACTGCAACTAAAAAATTTAGAAACTCAGATGACTATACTCCAGGTGGAGTAAACAATAAACGACCCGATCGAGCTGTTTTAGTATACACTAACTTAGTAAGAAGGTTTTTCAAAAATACTGTTCCTATAGTTTTAGGTGGAATAGAAGCGAGTTTACGAAGAGTAACTCATTATGACTTCTGGCAAAATAAATTAAAAAAACCAATTTTATTTGATAGTAAAGCAGATGTACTTGTATATGGTATGGGTGAGATAGCCTTACGTGAACTAACAGAAGCTATTGATAAAGGTGAAGATTATCGTAGTATACGAGGTATTTGTTATATTGCAAAAGAAACAGTGCCTGAATATCACCAAATGCCCTCTTTTGATGAATGTATTAAAGATAAAGAAAAATACATTGACCTATTTGATTTTTTTTATGATAACAATGATCCAATTGCGGCAAAAGGCTTAGTGCAAAAAGTTGATACTCGATATGCCATTCAAAATCCTCCTTGTGATTATCTTGATGAACCAGAGATGGATGAAATATCTTCATTACCATTTACAAGAGAACTACATCCATACCATAGACCAGAAGGAAAAGTTAAATGTCTTGAGACAATTAAGTTTTCAATCATGACACATCAAGGTTGTTGGGGAGAGTGTAATTTTTGTGCTATTGGAGTACATCAAGGAAGAACTATCCGTACTAGAAGTGAAAACTCGATTGTACAAGAAGCAAAAGACTTTAGAGAGTATAAAGACTTTAAAGGAATCATCTCAGATTTAGGTGGACCAACTGCAAATATGTACGGATATGAGTGTAACAAAAAACTTAAACTTGGTACTTGTGACCATCAAAGATGTGTTGACTCCACAAAACTTTGTAAAACTATGAAAGTAGATCATGGTCGAATCATAGAGATGAATAAAAAGGTACGTGAAATACCAGGGATAAGAAAAGCTTTTGTAGCTTCTGGTGTACGATATGATCTTATAACAGAAGACAAAAAACATGGTTATAACTATCTTAAATCAATGGTAAAAGATCATATTTCTGGGCAAATGAAAGTAGCTCCAGAACATACTGAACAGCATGTTCTTGATCTTATGGGTAAACCTGGAAAACAAACACTTGTAGATTTCAAAAAACTTTATGACAAACTAAATAGAGATATGGGGAAAAAACAGTTTTTAACATATTATTTAATTGCAGCACATCCAGGTTGTGAAGAAAAAGATATGCACGAATTAAAAAGATTTACAACTAAAGAGCTTAAAATGAATCCAGAACAAGCTCAAGTATTTATCCCAACACCAGGAACTTATTCTGCTGTTATGTACTATACAGAAATGGATCCAGTTACAAGAAAAAAGATTTTTGTTGAAAAAGATATAAAAAGAAAAGAGAAACAAAAAGAGATCGTTGTAAAAAAAGAAGTTAGATACAAAAGTGGTTTTGACAGTTAGTGTACTTACTTAAAAGTGAGTACAAATGTGTAACTTCTAGACAAATATAATTATTAAAAGCTTTCTTAATCATATATTTAATTTTTCTACTATAAAATGTGAAAAATAATACATAGGAATTAAATAATGTTATATACATGTGGACATAAAATACCTGATAGTGATAGTATCATATCAGCTATAGCGATGGCATATCTTCAAAATGCTCTTGGAACTGAAGCGAAAGCTGTAAGACAAGGGGATATAAATCCAGAAACTCAATTTATCTTAGAAAAATTTAATCTTGAAGCTCCTGAACTTAAAACATCTTTTGCAGGGTGTGACTTATATATGACTGATTATAATAATTATACTGAAGCACCTGATGATTTAAAAGAAGCAAATATTGTAGGGATTGTTGATCATCACAAATTGGGAGGATTAGTTACATCTGCTCCACTTGATTGTTGGATAAGAGCAGTAGGATGTACAAATACAATTGTTAAAGAGATGTTTGATTACTATGAAATAGAAATTCCAAAGAATATAGCTGCTGCGATGATGTGTGCAATTTTAAGTGATACTGTAATCTTCAAATCACCTACATGTACAAAAATAGATACAAGAGTTACTAAAGAATTAGCTAAGATAGCTGGTATTGAAGACTTTAAAGCTATTGGTTTAGAGATGTTTAAAGTAAAATCTCAAGTTGAAGGAGTTCCATTTAGAGAGCTTGTTAAAAGAGATTTTAAAAACTTTGAAATGCATGGAAATAAAGTTGGTATTGGACAATTAGAAGTTGTAGATTTATCTATTTTTGATAATCTTAAAGATGATTTAATTGCAGAAATAAAACAACTTAAAGAGGAAGAAGGTTATGAAACAGTACTTCTTATTTTAACTGATATCATGGCAATGGGATCACAAATTTTAGTTGCAAGTTCTTCAGTTGATATTGTTGAAAAAGCTTGGGATACTAAAGTTGAAAATGATCAATTTTGGTTAAAAGGATGTCTTAGTCGTAAAAAACAAGTAATTCCATTTTTAGAGCCAGCTTACGCATAATGAAAACTGCACATAACTTACTTTTTATAGATAAAGAAGCAGTTGCTACTCTTGCAATGGCAAGAGATGGTTTGCTCAAACCTGTTACATCTTTAATGAATCAAAAAGAAACAAAAGATGTAAATAAAACAGGTTTATATAAAAATGAAGTTTTTCCTTTTCCATTTATTTTAGCACCTTCAGGAAAAAGAAATAAAGAAGTTTTATCAACTGCTAAAAAAGGTGACATACTAAAACTTATTTGTAACAATGTAGAAGTAGGTAGTATCACAGTAGATGAAATATTTAACATAAATAAAGATGATAGAGTAAAACAAATCTATGGTACAAATAGTGAACTACACCTAGATGCGAATGATACAGCAAAAAGATTGGGTGACTTAGCAATTTGTGGTGACTATGAGATAGAATTTAATGATATTAAAGAACATATGCAGCAAATAGATGAAATGGTTTTAAATGTAGAAGCCAAAAAAATATCAGCAATTGTATTATCAGGAAAACCATTTCACAGAGTACATGAAAGAATTATCAGAAGTGCTTTAGAAAAATGTGATATGTTAATCATTTTATTAAGAAAGCCGTATAAAGATGATGAATTAAGTTATGATGTTAGATTTAAAACTATAGAATTCTTTTTAGATCACTTTGTAGCAAAAGATAGAGTTTTACTTTTACCATTAGAAAATACTTATATTTTTGGTGGAGTAAATGAGCTTACACTTAACGCTATAGTTTCTAAAAACTATGGTGCAGATACACTACTATTAGGTCAAAATCATACAGGATTAGGTGCATACTGGGATCATAACCAACTTCTTTCACGTGTAGATACATTAGAAAAAATTCATATTGGTATTGAATTATTCAGTGAATTCGTATATTGTGATAAATGTACAACACTCGTAAGTACAGATACCTGTCCACATGGTAATCATCATCATGTGAAATACGATAAAGAAACGATAATGGAGTTATTTCGATTAGGCATAATACCACCTTCTATACTTATTAGAAAAGAGATATCTTCTATGGTTTTAGCAGATTTATTTCCCCAAAGAAAAGAAAGATTAGAACGAATTCACCAAAATATATCAACATCTTCTGGTTTAATTGATGTTTTTAAATCTGAAGACTTTTATGATGGATTAATGGATTTATACCATACTTCTTCCTTAACTTAAAAAATTGGAATCACTTACTCTTTTTAAAAACAATAAAGAGAGGAAGTTATTCTTTTTTATTTTTCTTTCAATCTTTCTTCTTAATCTATATTTAGAATTTTCAAACTATAAACAAATTACAAAAAATGAAATTTATTATACGAAGGGCATAATTCTTAATATTTATGATAAAAATAAATATAAAACTTTGAAAATTAAAACGGAAAACTTTACATTTTTCACATCTTACAATAAAAAAAACGAACTCAAAATATATCAAACAATTAACCTTTATATAATAACAAAAGAGATTGACTTTTTCTCCTATCTAAAAGGATTTTATACAAAAAGTTTTGGTATAAATATAGATCCAAAAAAGGTAGATATAAAACAAAAAATTCATAACTATATAAAAGCTCAACATACTAACGATAATCTTTCATCATTATATAACGCTCTGTATTTAGCATCACCATTAACAAATAAGATAAGAGAGTTAGCAAGTAATTTAGGAGTTTCACATTTAATAGCAATATCAGGATTTCATTTAGGTGTAATCTCTTTTGTACTCTATTTTCTCATACATTTTATATATAATAAAATACATAAAACAAAGTTTCCTTACAGAAATAAAAAATTTGATATCATGTTTTTTATTAGTTTTGTATTATTTTCGTACTTAATTTTTATAGATATGCCACCTTCTTTATTAAGAGCTTTTATTATGTTTATATTTGCTTTATTTTTATTAAGAAATAATATAAAACTAATCTCATTTGAAACACTATTTATAATATCTATTTTTATAATTGCTCTATATCCTAAATTACTCTTCTCTTTATCATTATGGTTTAGTATTTCGGGTGTATTTTATATATTTTTATTTATAAAATATTTTAGCCATCTAAATAAGCTCTTACAGTTTATTTTATTTAACTTTTGGTTATACCTTAGTATTAACCCTATTACACACTACTTTTTTGCCACAACAGCTTTAGAACAATTATATTCACCTATATTAACTATTCTATTTACAGTCTTTTATCCTTTGACTGCATTTTTGCATTTATTAAACATAGGAGAAACATTTGATTTATATTTAGACGCACTCATAAATATGGATATTTATAGTATTGAAGTATATACACCAAGCTGGTTTTTTATATTGTATATTTTAATAAGTTTGTTTGCAATAATAAGAAAAGAGAGTTTTATAATTTTAAATATATTAATGATAGTTTATAATATTTGGTTATTTCATTTTCTTTTTTAGGAAAATATATTTATCAGGATCTAATGTATCAAAAAAAGAGACTAGCTCTTTATAGTTTGACTCTATTGCAAACATATAATTATCATTTGAAATAATTGCACCACTTGATACTAATAATTTGGCAATATCCAATTGTTTGTTTTTTATAGCATAATCTAATGCTGTCATATTAAATAAGTCTTTAACATTTATATTTGCTCCATACTCTAAAAGAAGTTTTACAATATGAATATCACCTTTTTCAACAAAATTCATCAAAAGTGTAAAGTTGTTTTTATCTGAAGTATTTACATCTGCACCTGATTTTAAGAGTTTTTCAATCTCATTCATCTACAGTATCCTTTTTTTTGAAAAATTTGTTTATTAGGGTCTAGACAATCAAAAAATTTAACTATACATTTATAATTATTTTCAATTGCTAGCATATAACTATGGTCTAATATTTCAGATCCATAGTTATGTAGAAGTTTAACAGCATCAAGATTATTATTTTTAATAGCATAATCTAATGCGGTAAAACCTGAGCTATCTCTATCATTTACTCTAGCCCCATATGATAAAGCTAATTTGATTAAATCTAAATCATTGAATTGTACACAGTACATAAGTAGCGTAAAATTTTTCTCGTCCTTGGTATTAACATCTGCACCATTTTCAAGTAAAAACTTTACTGCTCCCATAATTTAACCTATGACTTAAAACTTTCTACAATCATTTTTGCGGCATTTTTACCATCTGCTGCAGCTCTAACTGCTAAATCTGCACCTCTTACACTATCTCCACCAGAATAAACTTTAGAGTTTGAAGTTTGAAATTTTTCATTTGTTGCAATACCATTCCACTTATCTAATTCAATACCTGAATCTTTTAAGAATTTTGGTAACTCTTGTTCAAAACCTAATGCAAAAATAATAACATCTGCAGTTTCTTTATAGTCACTACCTTCAATTATTTGTACACTTTGTCTTCCTGAACTATCAGCATCAGTCATTTGAGTCTTAAGAAGGTTGATACCGTCCTTTTCAATAGAAACAGGTGAAACATTAAAGATAAATTCTACACCCTCTTCTTTTGAATTAACAAACTCTTTTCTAGAACCAGGCATATTTGCTTCATCTCTTCTATAAAGACATTTAACAGATTTAGCACCTTCTCTTACAGAAGTTCTAAGACAATCCATAGCAGTATCTCCACCACCAATAACTAAGACATTCTTATCTTTAACATCAATAAAGTTTTCCACTTTTTCAGAGAAATTTCTTTTTTGTACTTTTGTTAAAAAGTCCATTGCTAAATGTACATTAGGATTCTTTTCACCTTCAATACCAGGGAATCTACCTTTTGTAGCACCAATTCCAACAAATACTGAATCATAATTCTTTTCTAAATCTTCAAAAGATTTATCTTTTCCAATTTCACAATTAGTATGTAATGTCATTCCTGCATCAATTAACCAATTAATTCTTCTTTGAACTTTTTCTTTTTCAAGTTTAAATCCAGGGATACCATATGTTAAAAGACCACCAGCTTTATTTGCTCTTTCATACATATCAACTTCAACACCTTCTCTTAAAAGAAAAGTAGCAGCACTAATACCAGAAGGACCACTTCCAATAATTGCAACTTTTTTGCCAATTTTATTTTTAGTGAATTTTGGTTTTAGTCCATTTTTAAAACCTTTTTCACTAATATGAGTTTCAATTGAACCAATTGTAATAGCACCATGAGTATCATTTAAAGTACAGTCACCCTCACATAATACATCAACAGGACAAATTTTTCCCAAAATCTCAGGGAAAGGTGAAGTTTCATTTGAAATATTAAAAGCTAACTCTAAATCATTATTAGCTGTTTGTTTTAACCAAGCAGGAATAATATTATGTAGAGGACATTTATTATGACAATATGGATCACCACAACCTATACATCTCTCTGATTGTTCTTGAGCTTTATGTTTATCAAAAACAGTATACACTTCTTTATAATCTTTAATTCTTTCCATCACCCCTCTTTTAAGAGGGTTTGCTCTATCAACTTTTGTAAAATTTAACATATTCTTAATCTCCATCATCTGGGTTTAAAGGTAAAACTGTCATATCTTTTGGTTTTACCATCCAGAAGTTTCTTATTTCTGATCTAAAGTGTTCTAAAATATCTTGTGCTTTATCTGATTCTGTATGCTCTACATAATCTCTTAATAAATTCTTTAAGTATATTCTTTCAGTCTCTGTATCATCAGTATCTATTCTTAACGCTTCAATTAATTCTTGATTCATATTATCAATAAAATCTCTTTGAGGATCATATATAAATGCTAATCCACCTGTCATACCAGCTCCAAAGTTAATACCTGTAGAACCTAAAACAACAACTATACCACCTGTCATATATTCACAAGGATTATCTCCCGTACCTTCAACAACTGCAATAGTTCCTGAATTTCTAACAGCAAATCTCTCACCAACATTTGCTCTTACATAAAGCTTACCACCAGTAGCTCCGTATAGACATGTATTACCAGCTCCAGCATACTCACTACCTTGAAGTTGTGGTTTAATTATAACTTTACCACCACTCATACCTTTACCAACGTAATCATTAGCAACACCATCAAGGTTCATATTGATACCTTTACTTAAAAATGCACCGAATGATTGTCCAGCAACACCAGTAAGGTTATATGTAATAGTTCCATCAGGTAAACCTGCATCACCATATCTTTTTGCAATTTCTCCTGAAGTTAAAGCACCAAAACTTCTATTTAAGTTAGAAATAGGCATATCTATTGATATAGGATTTTTAGGATTTTTAATAGAAGAAAGTATCTTTTTAATCACTAAATGAGATTCTTCATTTGTATCATAAGGAACATTTGATTCAACTTGACATGTATCAACACCATCAATTCTTCTTAAGATATTTTGGAAATCAAATTTTTGTGCTAATTCATCATCTAAAACTTTTAATAAATCATTTCTACCAACAATCTCTTCAATACTTGTATAACCAAGTTTAGCAAGAATTTCTCTAACATCTTCAGCTAAGAATTCGAAGTAAGAAATTAATCTTTCTACTGTACCAGTAAATTTCTCTCTTAACTCTTCATCTTGTGTTGCAACACCAACACTACATTTATTTGTATGACAAATTCTTAAAATTTTACATCCTAATAATGTTAAAACTGATGTACCAAATGCATAAGATTCAGCACCTAACATAGCTGCTTTAATAACATCTATACCAGTTTTTAAACCACCATCAGTTTGAAGATGTACCATACCTCTTAAATGATTTGCTTTTAAAGAGTTATGTGCTTCACTTAATCCTAATTCCCATGCATTACCTGTATGTTTAATAGAAGTTAGAGGAGCAGCACCAGTACCACCATCAGCACCAGATATAATAATTTTATCTGCATATGCTTTTGCAACACCAGATGCAATAGTACCAACACCAATTGAAGAAACTAACTTAACAGCAATAGTAGCATTTGGATTTACTTGTTTTAAATCAAAAATTAATTGCGCTAAATCCTCAATAGAATAAATATCATGATGAGGAGGAGGTGAAATTAAAGTAACCCCAGGAGTTGTATGTCTAAGTGTAGCAATCATTGGTGTAACTTTAGCACCAGGTAATTGTCCACCTTCACCAGGTTTAGCACCTTGAGCAAGTTTAATTTGTAACTCTTCACAGTTCACTAAATATCCTGGAGTAACACCAAATCTACCTGATGCAACTTGTTTAATTTTAGAATTTTTAAGAGTATTAAATCTAGCTGGATCTTCTCCACCTTCACCAGAGTTTGATTTTGCACCAATTGTATTCATTGCCATTGCAACAGCTTCATGTGCTTCAACAGAAATAGAACCACAACTCATAGCAGCTGATGCAAATCTTTTAAATATTGATTCTTTAGGTTCTACCTCAGAAATTTCAATTGATTTTTTATCACTATTGAATTCAAAGAAATCTCTAATAAACTTCTTATCTCTTCCTTCAATAAGATTTTTTAAATCTTTAAAGTCATTGATACTTTCTTCTTTTGATGGATTTTTGTTATGCATTGCTTTTGTAATAGCTGGACCATAATCATGATACTCTGCACCATCAAGGTATTTATAGAAACCACCCATTTCAAGAGGGAACATTGATTTATCATCAAAAAATGCATCAAAGTGTGATGATTCAATTCTTTTTTCAATATCTTCATAACCTAAACCACAAAGATCTGTATTTGCATGAGTAAAACAGTCATTACAGATTTCATCACTTAATCCAAGAATATCAAATAATGATGAATTTCTATATGAAGACATAGTAGCAATACCCATTTTTGACATAATTTTTAATAAACCTGCACCTAATGCTTTTGCACTATTTTTAAGTTTAGTTTGTAATGCCATTGTAGATAAATCTTTTCTCTCATAAAAAGATACAATTGAAGAGTACATCATGTATGGATATAAAACACTTGCTCCAAAAGCAAATAGTACAGCAGCACTATGAGGATCATATACTTCACTAGTTACAACAGCTATAGAAACAGCACTTGCTTTATTATCTTTTACTAACTGATGGTTAATATAACCAACAGCTACAGTCATAGGTATAAGTTTTTTAGTTTCAGAAATATCTCTATCATCTAAAATTATTACACTTATATTTTCATTGTCAATTGCATCTTTAATTTGTGTATATAAAGCTTTTAATGATTCTTGTAAGTTAGTTTCAAAAGTAGTACTAAAAGTTTTATTTTTGTAATCTTCATCATATCTTTTACTTTTTTTATCACCAAAACTTACTAAAACGTCAAATTTTTCTTTCATTAAAATAGGAGTTGCAGCTTTAAGTCTTTTAGAATTATATTCGTTTTCTTCTAAAATATTATATGTTCTACCAATCCCAGTATTTAAACTCATAACAACTTTTTCTCTATATGGATCAATAGGAGGATTTGTTACCTGTGCAAATTTTTGTCTAAAGAAATCAGAGAAATTTCTATGTTTATCGGAGAAACAGGCTAATGGTGTATCATCACCCATAGAACCAGTTGGTTCTTTTGCTTCTTCTGCCATAGGAATAATCATTTGATCTAGAACTTCATATGTAATATTTGCATACTTTTGTCTTTTTTCTAAATCTTTGAAAATATAATCACTAAGATCTAAAAATGAATCTTCAATATATTCTTGAAGGTATTTAATATTTGTAGTTAACCAATCTTCATAATTTTGAGAAGATTTTAAATAATCATTAATGTCATCATTCTTTAAAACAGAACCTGTTTTAATATCAACACCAATCATTTGTCCACTTTGAAGTCTACCTCTATCAACAATCTCATCTTCAGGAACTAATACTGTTCCATATTCACTAGTGATATATAATTTATCTTTAGTTTGAAAATATTTAGAAGGTCTTAAACCATTTCGGTCAATTAAACAACCAATATGTCTACCATCAGTTAAACTAACAGCTGCTGGTCCATCCCATGCTTCGAATCTAATTGCACAATATTCATAAAATGCTCTTAATTCACTATCCATATGTGGTGCGTTTTGCCATGGAGCTGGCACTAAACAACGTGCAGCTTTAAAGAAGTCTAAACCATTTACAATTAAAAATTCAAACATATTATCTAAAGAAGCACTATCACTGCTTCCTGTTTGTAATATAGGAAAAATTCTTGATAACTCTTCATCTGTAAATACTTCAGATTTAATAGCCTCAGTTTTAATTTCAACGTTAAACCTATTTGCTTCAATAGAGTTAATTTCACCATTGTGTGCAACACCTCTAAAAGGTTGAGCAAGTTTCCATTTTGGTAATGTATTTGTTGAGAATCTTTGGTGAAATAAAGCAAAAGAAATTTTGAAGTCTTCATCTTGTAAGTCAACAAAAAATTTCTTAATTGTTGTAGGCATAACAAGCCCTTTATAAGCAATAACCTTAGATGAAAAAGTAGGAATATAAAAGTCCTCTTCCCCTTGTAGTGCATGCTCAGCTTCTTTTCTTGCAAGATACAACATAGCATCAAATCTTTTTGCAGAAACTGGAGTATTAGGAACTACAAAAATTTGTGTAATTGTAGGTAAAATACTTAACGCTTGCTTTCCTAAAGCATCTGTATTTACAGGTACTGTTCTATTTAAAATAACTTTCAAGTCATTTAAATCACAGAAAGATCTAAAAGTATCTAATTGTTCATCAGTTGTCGAAAATATCATAGCTACCGCATATTGTTGTGGAAGATCAATACCTTGTGCATTTGCAACTTTTCTCATAAATTGATCAGGAATAGAAAATAATAATCCACTTCCATCACCACTTTTACCATCTGCTGCGACAGCACCTCTATGCATCATTCTTTCTAGTGATGTGACAGCATCTTCTAAGTTTTGATGTGTTTGTTTATTTTTTAAGTGAGCGACTAAACCAAACCCACAGTTGTCTTTAAAAGAAGTTAATTTATCTAAGTTACAACCCATTATATCCCTTTATATTTATCTATAATTATTACTAAAATAGATTTAGTGTTATTATATCTATTATATCCAAGGGAAGTTTAAAAGGTAGTTAAATGAGATTTTATAGATGTAAAAAAAGGTAGAGTAAATACCCTACCTTTTTAGTATACTTTAATTTATATTAACAAGAATATGTTGATTTAAATTCAAAAGCTGTTGGTCTTTGTTCATCAGGCCAAACTTGTCTGTCAAATTGATAATGTTGGTAAGTATCAATCATTTCCGCAGTAAATACTGGTTTTAAGAAATCATTATCAGCAATTAAACCTTCTAATGCTTCTCTTAAAGTAGCAGGCATTTGAGGAATTTTTTTCTCTCTAATTTCGTCAAGAGTTAACTCAAATAAATCTTCATCCATTGGACCAACAGGTACAGTTTTATTTTTAATACCATCAATACCAGCCATCATAAGAGCAGCAAATGCTAAATATGGGTTAGCAGTAGAATCTGGGAATCTCATTTCAAGTCTAGTAGCAGGTGCTCCAGCTCCCCAAGGAACTCTACAAGCAGCTGATCTATTTTGAGCAGAATATGTTAAAATATTTGGTGCTTCAAAACCAGGTACTAGTCTTTTGTATGAATTTGTTGAAGCATTTGTAAATGCAGCAACTGCAGCAGCATGTTTAAATACACCACCAGCATAATATATAGCATTATCAGATAGATTACCGTAATTACCTTCTGTATAGAATGTATTTGCACCATCTTTCCAGATTGATTGATGTACGTGCATACCATTACCATTATCACCATGAATTGGTTTAGGCATAAATGTTGCAGTTTTACCATTTAAATGAGCAACCATTTTAACTACATATTTAAGTTTTTGAACATTATCTGCAGCTTCAACTAAAGTATCATAAACAATACCAATTTCATGTTGACCTTGAGCAACTTCATGGTGTCCAAGCATAACTGTAAGACCAACTTGTTCTAAGATTAACATTGTTTCAGCTCTTAAGTCTACACCTTTATCTGTTGGTGCAACTGGAAAATATCCACCTTTGTTACCAGCGATATGACCCATATTTCCACCCTCTAAGGCTTTATCTCTATTCCATTCACCATCTTCAGTGTTAACAAAATAATGAGATTCATTTGGTCTATCTTTAACCTGTACATCTTCAAAAATAAAATATTCATTTTCAGGACCAAAATATGCTACATCACCAACATTAGCAGTTGATAAATATTCTAATGATTTTTTAGCAATACTTCTTGGACATTTTGCATATAATTCATTTTTGTAAATATCATAAACATCACAAATAACGATGATTGTACTATCAGCTGTAAATGGATCTAAAAATGCAGTTTCAACACACGGTTTTAAAACCATATCTGATTTATTAATTGGTTGCCAAGCATCAATACTTGAACCATCAAAAGGCATACCATTATCAAGTTGACCTTGAGTAACAGCGCTCATTCTATAACTAATATGATGCCATGCACCTTTAATATCAGTAAATCTAAAATCTACAAACTCAACTTCATTTTCTTTACAATAAGAAAAAAATTCTTCTGTACTATTAACGAATTTTCCCATTTATTAAATCCTTTTTTTTTAAACTACAATATTGTAACTAACTGAGATTGAATGTCAATGGTAAAACTGTATAAATTATATACAATTAAAATAATTGTTTCTTTTTACAACAAATCTTGTATAATATGAAAAAAATTTAGGATATATAATAATGACAAAAGAATTAGCTATTAAAAACCTTGATGAAGTTATCACAAAAATAGAATTTTCAAGATTACAAGTAAACGATCATAAAATTGTACAACTCGTTGCTGTAAGTAAATACTCAACATCAGAAGATATAAAAAAACTGTATGAATCAGGACAAAGAGCATTTGGTGAAAATAAAGTACAAGATTTAAAAATAAAACAAGAAGAACTTTCAGATTTACCTATTGCATGGCATTTTGTTGGCTCTTTGCAAAAAAACAAAATTAACAATCTTATTGATTTAAATCCAATGTTAATGCATTCTTTAGATAGTTTAGATTTAGCAGAAGATTTGGATAAAAAACTAAAAGCTAAAAACAAAAAAATGAATTGTTTACTTCAAATTAATAGTGCACAAGAAGATAGTAAATCTGGAGTTAATCCTCAAAATGCAAATGATATCTATACTGAAATCCAAGAAAAATACTCAAACATTAATTTAAAAGGTATTATGAGTATTGGTGCACATTCAGAAAACAGAACTGAAATCATTGAAAGTTTTCAAACTACTAAAAAAATATTTGATAACTGTAAAGATGCAACTATATGTTCTATGGGAATGAGTAATGATTTTGACATGGCGATAATTGAAGGTTCAAGTATGGTTCGTGTAGGTAGTGCTTTATTTAAATAAAGTGTTTTTTAAGAGAGTGTAAAATATATTTTTACACTCTCAATTCATCTTAGAAAAGACTGTTCAGTACTTTTATCATATGTTTAGTGCTTTTTTAATTAAACCTTCTCTTTGTCTTTTTTCATTTCCTGCATACTCAAGATCTGTATTAGTTTTTCTTTTTACTAAATCTTTACCTGTAAATTCTTTTTCGTCTGCATCACTTACTACTAGTTTTGCTATTGTATCTGTTTCTATTGCTACATCATGTGTTTGACTTGCTATTGATGCATTTTGCTGTGTTTGTTTATCTAGAGCATTAACAGCATCATTAATTTGATTAATACCAGTAAGTTGTTCTTTACTTGCCATCTCAACATCTTTAATAAGGTCAATTGTTTTAGCGATATTATCATGAAGTCCAACATAACCACTTATCATACTATCAGATATTTTTTTACCAGCATTTGCTTTATCTGTTGC
>ENA-ORXI01000566-ORXI01000566.1-sediment-metagenome-genome-assembly--contig:-NODE-566-length-30945-cov-6.759913_pt1 | contig 30945 bp, 25 predicted proteins | sample MGYA00237861_ERZ511468 | MGnify/ENA primary metagenome ERZ511468 (study PRJEB26299, sample SAMN06266213) | sediment metagenome | isolation source: Hudson Canyon methane seep mesocosm | place: USA:Hudson... | reverse complement strand
TGCTTACTATCTGGTGGTTGACCTACCTTGCCAGAGTGGGACTTTCACCCACTGGAATTATCGACCTTGCTCGGCCGTACACCCCTTGATTACAGTTTAAAAATGTTGAAGCAAGATTGAAGTAAATTTTCAACGGGCGGTAGCCGACCCAAACCAGCCATTGAATTTTTTCAGTCAAGAGACTGTAAATTATTTTCTGTTAACGGCTACGACCCCTTTTTTACTTCTTTTTTACTTCAATCTAGTTCTTTTACCTTTCTAAATAAACCCTTTACAAATTCAGCAGCATTTGGATGAAACCTATATTCCAAACCTCTAGTCTTTCCCATTAGAGTGGTAGTTCTCCTCACTAACCCTACACTCTCAAGTTGTACTAACAATCCTTTTGGAACTTTTGCTCTGAATAAACTACCACCAACTCGCGCAGCCTTAGATAACGCCTGGGCAGTTTGCCCTGATGCTGCAGACAGTGCTCGACCAGCTTGTGGAGATTGAGTTAAACGAGTAATCATGGTTACAGTTGGACCTCCAGCAAGTAGGGCTTTTTGAAGCACTGCACTTGATATAGTTCCAAATTCACCAACAATCAATGATGCTGCACTGGCCCCCGTGCTTATAGCGGAAACTAAAGCGGAGCTACCTAATGCAGCAACAGCAGCCCCCCCCTGAAGAAGGTTAGCCGCACCCGCGATTTGTGCGGTAGCAACTCCCCACACAATATTTCGCAAGGGATGAGCAAAAACGGCTGACTCGGAGTATCGTCTTGCAACCCTTCTATCTTGCTGAAATAGAAGTAAAGCACTTCTTGATAATCCTTTTACCCCATATTGTCCATGGTTTGATCGTAAACCAACAGTTTCAATTCTGTTAACTGGATTGTTTCGTGAGAAGGAAAACAAATTCAGTTCATTTACGTTCTCTAATTCTGATTCGGGCTTTACAAGAATTAAAGGATCAGCACTAATCCACCGTCCAAACCTCGGATCATAATAACGAAAACCAAAATACTGCAACCCACTCTCAGCATCTAGCTCCTTACCATCAAACCGAATAGCCTGTGGTAACCCAGCATAAGTCTTCGCACTACGATCCGACAGCACTTCCCCAAACGGCAGATAATCCACCTCCTGTCCTCGTTTACCCTGACTATCAGTAATCAACGTCACTGAAGAAACAGGATCACTGTGCAAGAAATGCCGTGTCTCACCTTTTATCTTTAATTGTGTTTCTTCGTCTTCATTTCCCTCAACCCATATTGCTGAAACAGCTACTCGTTCACCATCAATATAGATATGTTTACTTCGACTGGTTACTTCATTCCAGCAAGGTGGTGTTTGGCATGTTGCTGTACTATCTACAGTTTTGATAAAGCGTGCGGTATAGAAATTATTGATATACACACTCCTATCTACCGTATCTGTTAATGCATTATTCAATGTAGCTGGAGTCTGTTTGCGAACTCTATGTCCCTCTGCACCATAAAGATAGCCGGTTTTTGCACTGTTGCCCCATTGAGACTCTGCCAAACGTCCTTTGTCATTCCATTGGTAAAGAGAGCCTGGAGGTATTTCAGCAAGTGTGCCTGGTTTCAGTATTGAAGTTTTAACAGAACCGCGAGCATCATATATAAAACTGTAAGGTCCAATTGTCTCAGGCAGATTAGGTCTGGCCGCATTGGAATATTGATAAGTCCAGTCACGACTAGGGTAGTGACTGTCAGTCACCCCATTTTTTTGCTGACCCAGTACCTGTTGCTGTATGTTGCCTACCTCGTCATAGACATAGTTTCCTTCTGTAGTATCTGTTTCTACACCCGTTGCAGTAGGTCGAAGGGAGGTTATAGTAAATTCATTGAGTCTATGGAGATCATCATAACTAAAGCTTTGATTGACCTGTGTGACAAAGGATTGGTCACTATAAGAACGACGATCTAAGGTTTTTAGTACGTTGTCGGTTTGATCATACTCGTATTGGACACTTCGATACGCTTCGGTAAGTTTTAAACCAACGGGTTTGATTCCAATTGTTTTGTTGTGCAGCCTGCGGGTTTCAGGTTCATATTCCCACTGATTAACCACGCCATTACCATATTGCATCCAGACACGCTGACCAAATTCGTTATAGTGAATATCTTCAACATAGGTGGTTACTTTGTTGGCCTTTTTGCCAGTGACCTGTTTAACCTGTCCACCGGCATCATATTTGTAGCTAAGGCGCTCTAGGTCAGGGTAGGTCAGATGCAGCATTCGCCCAAAGCTGTCATAGACAAACTCAGTGGTAAATTCATGATGTGCGACAAGCCAGGGAGCCCCCTCGGTTACCCGTGTTGTTTTTAGAACCTCTCCCAACCTACCGTAGGTTTTTTGTATGATGCCGGCATTATCCGTTATCTGACAAATACGTCCTCTGGCATTTTTGGGGTTCTCGCATTCCGCTTCATCGCCATAGGTATAGCTGGTTTGTGGCAAGTTTGGTGAATTGACCGTTTCTAGACGGTTTGTATTTTTAGCGTAAGTGTAGGTGATCTTCTGTTGCTGACAATTTTTTAACAGCGGTGCTACTTGATCACAGAGTGCCTGATCAGTCTTTTCTATCAGGTTGCCATTATTATCATACGCCAGCTCCAGTCGCCCCGTATCAGGTGTGGTGACTGCAGTGCGTTGTCCAGCAAGGTCATACTCAAGCTCTGTTTTGTTTCCTCTAGCGTCCGTAATTTCTTGCAATTCACCAATGGGGCTATAGGTATAAGTTGTTGCTAGCTCTTTACCATCCAAGATTTGTTCGACGGCTACTATTCGATCAGCGGCATCATGATATTGTATGCGGACTTTACCCTCTGCATCTGTCGTTGTAGTCATACGTTTTTTTGCTGTTGGAGGTCCCCGGGGGCTGGCTCCTAGGCTGTAGGTAAATTTAGTAATGCGACTACCAGGCTCAGTAACCTTGGTCACACGATCCAGTGCATCATATTCCTGAATCGTTGCAGTTTGATTGTTGATAGCTATTTTTTCTACACTAAACTGTTTGCCAGGTTTGAATTCTGGCTGTCCTGATTGAATCAGCCGTCCTACCTGATCGTATAGCGTTTTGCCACTAATGACCCTGCCTATCTGGGTGTTCGAACTGTTTGTTTGCTGAACTTCGGCATCTACCTGAGTTTGGAAATTTCGACCCAAACCATCTATAAATAGTGATGTTTGTATTTTGGTGTGTTCTTTCCCGGTTTCAGGGTGAACGGCCAGATTGGTGCTTATTGCATACGCTGGCCAGGTTTTATTTAATGGTATAGCGTAGGTAATCTGTAAACTGTCTTTGTTTGCTTCCAGTTCATAGGCACCACTTACAGCACTAAGCCGTCCAAATTGGTCAAATTCTGTTTTTACTTGCTGTCCATTGATATCTTTTTCTGATATTGCAGTTTGCCACCGGTAATCATAATCAGCACTGGACTCCAGACCTAAAGAGTCTTTTGTGGATTTCGCTAGCATTTGTAACACATTATCCGGTGTATATGTTACTGAAAAGTCATTGGTGTCAGTTATTTTGGTTAAAAATCCAGTGTCATTATAGTCAAGATCCAGTGTGGATTTTTTATTGCCATCGGCGGTTGCCCAGACTTCGTGATGTTTTAGATTGCCTTTACTATCGTAACTTCCGCTGCGATATCTGAGTTTATTACCTTCTGTATCTACCACGTCAATGCTGGTGGCTCGATTGACAATATACTTGGATACTAAATCTGGCTGAGCGTCATAGTTTATTGTAGCTAACAGGTCATCTTTGGGGTTATCTGCATTTTGAGTATCGCGAATCTGCGCTATATTGCCATATTGATCGTAGTCCTCATAAATCACTGCAGTTTCGATTGCTTGGTTTTTACCTTCAAACCAACGGGTAATGCTTTGTGTGGGTTTAGCAAACCAGACATCGCAAGGCGTAAGGCCAGCAGCTTTGGCTGTTTCATTAGCTAGTTGTTTTATTGGATAGTGGAGCGCAGCAAGGCATTTATCCCTTTCTAGATCTATTGTATCTGTATCATAGCGACGTTTAAGTGCGATTTTTTCTTCTTTCTCTTGTAATATTACTTCAGTTATTTTGCCAGTTCCTCTGTCCTCAATAGATTCTAGTACGCGGGTAATTTTTTTAGTGCCTTGAAGCCGATAATCCCTGTTGTTATAGACTGACTCAATAACCGTATCATCTGCTCGTATGGTGCGAACAGTCTTAAAACCCATAAATTCTTTTTCTATCCGGTCATAATAAGGCTCTCTGTATTCAAAATCCTGCTTGATTGAGGTTGTTACAAAGTCTGTCGGGTATTTGTCAGCATGCTTGAGCTCAAAAGAATCAAGTATCCATCTTGGGTTAGGATCTTGAACAGAAGGGTTTTGTTGTTCATAGGTAAATTCAATTTTTCCACCCAGTGGACGATTAACCACCTTTAAAAAATTGGCTCCGCCGAGTCGGCTATTTTGTATCTGAATATTAGCATCCGGTTCTGATCCCTGGCGTAATACACGGTCTGGCATACCATCACCATCGGCATCATACATACCCAATTCGGTAAAGCTTTTACCCCACTTATGGTAGTATGCCGATGTAACCGTAATTATAAAACCAGCACTAATTGTGCCAGACACACTTTCTACATTACTACCCGAAACATATAAACCATCCTGGTCATTCAACGCTTTGTTTATTTTTCTAGCTACCCCGAATGGGTCTATACTGAAGATGTCTTTTGAACTATTCGGCAGACTAGGTGGCACAACCCACTCTGGAAGAGTGAGTTTTTGAGGTTTGAGAAAAGCATTATTATGACCACTGAGAATACCTCCACGTCCATAACTAACGGTAAGTTCATTTCCGTCCTTAGTAACTAAATCTGGAAAACCATCAGAATTCAAATCAAGCAACGAATAAAGGGTATTGGTTCCTGTAATACTATGGCCTTTACTGCCACGAATAGATGCACCTATGCCAAAAATTTTAAATCCGCCTCCTGCTGAAAGATTGAATCCTGTCGTTAAACTTTCACTTTCATTGAGATTACTACTGTCATTTATTACTCCCCAATCTTCTCGTTTTCCTAACCGATAACCTAAATTCAACTGTATGAATAGGTGTGTATTTTCTTGACCGGTACTATCCTTTCTTATCTCTGTTGTTACTATATCGGGTAACCCATCACCATTAATATCGATACGGTCTATTGCTGTAGCAGAATCTGACCATTGTAAATTCAGGTGCATGCCGTTATTGAAATTTCCCTTTAGACCCTGTTCCTTGGTTCGTCCACCTGCACTCGTCTTATTGCCTAATGTTTGGGTAATACCACTGCTTACTCCAATTGAACTAGTGTTATTTATACTTTCCCGTATAGCAGGCGCTTGTTTGCAATCTGGTGTATCTGGGTCTGGTAAAGAACAACCTATACCCAGAGATATTACTTGATTTTCACCTGCGATATAGACTTCTCCTGGAGAGACACGATCAGGGATGCTATCTCCATTCCAATCCATATATTCTTGAGATGTGTAAGTGGAAGTGGAACCCTTACTGGCATTTACGCCTATCGATGCGGGTACTGATGATAATGAAATATTTACTCCAGCAGAATAAGTAGTCCCAAAGTTTGTTGTTTGACGTAATGTGGGACCCATTTTTAGCGAACCTCCATCCGAGTCATTATCACCATCACCACCACTTCCTCCAAATGTACTTCCATCCGAGCAGATACCCGTACGGTCGTTGTGTGATTGAAAACAATTTAGATGTGTATTTTTCCTCAAAGGCGGTGATGGGTCTTTGGGATTAAACGGTAGCTTTTTGACTTTAATGTTTTCGCCAAACCCAGGAGGTGTGCTGAGGTGATATATATCATTATTTCCTTCCGGACAGCCATCGTGGTCTTCTACTCCATCGATATCTTCAGCTTCTTCTGGACATTTATCCCGACAGGAAGGTACTAAATCGCCATCTCTATCAGACATGCGTTCCCCTTCAGTACATTGCCAAGAACTATGACTTGGCCCTTCTTTCTTACACAATAAGTCATAGGGAGTGCAGTGTAATTGCAGCGATTGTTCCGTGTTATTAGAATCAGGGGGTGATAGAGGGTCTGCCTCAGCAGAGCTAATTGCTAGAAAATTAGAAATAACCGTTGAGATGACTTCTGATCTGTTTTTTTGTTTACTTAAAACATTAGGATTTTTATGTATTAATTTTTCATCTATCGCTTGTTGAGTAATCTCTGAGGTAATAACATTTGTGACTGTGTAAGTTTCGTTATTTATTTTTGATAATGAAGTTGGATTATTGCCCGTTATTAAACCCGCAATATTGTTATTCTCACCCTCTGTATGATTTTCTGATGTTACTAATAATTCGTCATTATTTAGAATCTCATTGAATCCATCACACCAGTGCTTTTTGCCAATATCATCCAATTCTACTTTTGTGCTAATCTGACCGTAGAAAAATCCCTTATAGCCACCACTCCATCGATGAATCGAATAGGGTAAATCTCCAACTAGTTCTGACATTACAACCCCGCAGCCAAAATCAGCGGTAACTATGTTGGTAGGTACCGGCTTATTACCTTTTGGCATATTGGTAAAATCAGGTAACAGATACATACTATCCTTTAATTTATCCAACAAAGCCCATGTCACTGGGTTCCATAATGCCGCCGCATCAAACAACACTACCTCTGTGCTACGGGAAGCAACCTGGATTGCCTGAAAAATATCATCCTTATATTCAATTTTGGCATTAGGAAATTCTTTATGAACCACTGCCTCCTCTGGGGAATTGGGAACCACAATAAATGTAATATTTGTTTCTTGTTTAAGATTCTCAAAACTTTTGATGATTTCCCGCAATTCAAGATGCACGATGGCGGCAAAGTAAGCATCATCTTTCAAGTTCGCAAACAGTGTAACTTTTGGATCCCTTTTGGAATTGAAAGTCGCTTCGGTATAGCCCTTTACATAATAAAGTCCCGCTTTTGGTATGGTGGTGTTAATTATGATGGGAACACCAATGTCCTGATCATTAGCAGGAATATACTGTCTTAAAAGTTCATTTTTATACTCATCGCTTACAGTAACCGTTAAAGGGTATTTTGTGCCAGAAGCATTAATGGTTATCTGTAAACTTTGATTATCACGATCTGTTAGAAACGGAATTAACTCTTTAGGGTGATGTGTTCGATAGACAACGGGGATATTCTGCCTCCAAACTTCTTCAGGCTTAAATTCGATTAGTGCTCCACGATCAATACCGTCAACAACCGTTGACATTGGCAGAGGCATACCACGAGGACAACAAGGATATACTTGATCGCCTACAGAAGGTGAATCCTTGAGTAGTTTTTTCATTACGCTGGTATTGACAAATAAAGCATCAGATTGACCATTAAGCAGTGTATTTAATGCTGAATTCGGATCATTATCAGTAATAGCGTTTACATTAGAAAACAATTCACTAACGAGTTCTGCTTCTTTGCTACCGTTCACGGTGTTTAGTATCGCTTTCTCATTTATGATATCTTGATAGGTTTGAATTTTTTTAGGTGCCCGTCCCGCTGCTTCTATATCTCTTACTAAAAGTACTGAGTCGGTATAGTCTGGTAAAGGGTTGTCAGGTGCACAGCAGACAAATACACTTTCTTGTAAATTGTTAAGTCCTCCAGGTACTTTTTCTCCGGATTGAATTTTGTTGCTAATTTCTCTAATATATTTTTTAGCTTCTCCAAATGGCATTGCCACCGCTGTTAGGCTTCCACCTGATACAAAACGAAAATAATATTCTAGAGAGTCGTTGGGGAATTCTATAAGTATCCTTGGATCAGGGCATAGACCAATTCCATTAGGTAAAACACGCTTGAGAAAAGCTTTAGATTTTTCTTCCGTTGATATAGTACCTCCTCCAAAGCAAGCTGAATTCAACCAATTGATAGTTGGAGATAATTTATTCAGGTCCCCATAACTATGTACTACTTTACCTTTTGTGGCATTGCGACTAACAATTAAAACAGGCGTTTCATCGGTTGCCACAAGATTACTCTGTAACTCATAGAGGGTATTTATTTCCATTGTAGGTGACCATTGCACTTGGTCTGGCAAGACTACTTCACCACCCTCGCCAGTTACTTCAAATAAAAGACGCCTCGGAAGATATTGAGACCCTGGTTTTCCAAGTGCGGATGGAGAGTCTAAGGGACAACACATTGATGGTTTCGATACCCATGCATTCAAATTTGGTGGGTCCATAAGTGATAGGTATGCATCCTCATCCAAAATTGAAATTCCTTTATTTGCTTTGTTAATATATTCAGATATTTTCTGTGCTCTAGAGTAGCTCACCAAAAATGCATCCCATGAACCTTCTTCTAGTCCCTTTACAGCCCCAAACAATGTCATTGGGTATGAGTGAACTAACTCTGCTAGCGGAAAAAAAACTAAAGCTGCTTGTTTTGTTTCATCTGTTACCCGAATCTTTTTCCCCAGTTTATTAAGGTCTGAATATCGTTTAATTGTTGAGTTCTTTCCTACCAAAACCACAAGATCTGACTCATGTAACAACTTAATTTCTGTGAAGGGCGAAGGAAGTTTTACAACAGTATCAACCGTTATTTCTTTATCTTCTGGAAGGAAACTATGTTCCCATAAAATCCCACCTATTTGTGAACATGAATCATCACCTATTTTCCAGGTCTCTTGTATTTTAGGGTTTGCAGTAAATGGTTCACATCGAATCCTTGCAATAACAGGAAAAGAGGTCTTTTTTGTTTTAGTAACTTGACCGATGATTCTATTTTCCCTGAATGAACCATCTTTATTTTTAATTGAAGGCCCAATGGGAGGTAATAGCTGCCAGTAAGCCAACCGTGGTAGTTCAGCTGTATTGAAATCATTCGGATAATCAAAAATATAGGGTGATTTCCTTATCAGCTCGTTTTCTTCTATTTGTGTTTCTCTATTAATCGCTCGACAAGCGTAGGCTTGTGATTTATCGTCAATATACTGACATACTTGAGTATATTCGATATGGAGTTTAAGCCGAATGTCATCAAGCGAAATGTCTTCAAAGAAATCTATAGGGTTATCTAGTAAAGGATCAGTAACAACCAGAATAGAATCACCAAAAGCGACTTTAATAGAGGTTTTTTGAGGTATCACCCAGTTAATATCTGGATTATCAGGTTCTATATGTACACTGCTAATTATTGTATTTTTAGCTCCTTTTGTGGGATGCACATGAACAAGAGATAGCTTTACGCCATCCTTACCCGCCAAAAACTTTCTCCTTGCTTGTGCATCAATCTCTATTGTTCCTGCATATTGTACATCCCAGCGTATAACGGAACGGAAACTGTCGATTTCTTCAGACTGTTTTGGGTCAAGTTGAAGCCTACTTCTTTGTGATGTGTAAGGTCCCCATGCCCCAGATGCTCTCCTTTTAACAGGCTCAGCTTGGAGTATATCTGTTGTATCAATCTTCTGATTTGATGAAGAATTTGGTGGGTTAGGAATTACTGGTATTGCTGTATTATCTTCAGCTTGAGCGAAAAAAATGTTTCCATATAACTTTGCAGTCGTATCATTAAATCCCACCTTTCTGAAATTCCTGGTTGTAAGTGGTGTAGGATTGATTGAAACGACACGGTCTTCCAGAATAGGTTTTGTCTGCACATATTTAATGATATTTTGCTTGGCTTCAAATTGGTTGTCCTTGTGGCTACTATCGTTTTCTGTTACTGATGTGTTTTGTCGATGAGAACCATAATCAGTAGGTAAGTATTGTGGTTTAGGTAAACCAAAGCAGAGTTCTTTTTTATCTTCACAGATGGTTAAACCATCACTACAAATACAAAAACCGTCTTTACAACTCTTTGGGTCTGGATCCTGACCATCTCGGCATTCATGTGGCAAACTAGGTATAATTGAACGAATACTAACTAAATCTAATATACCATCACCATCACCATCACCAAGAAGACTCTTGGCTCCAGTTTTGCTTGTAGTAAAAACTATACCAGCATTGACTCCACCTGATACTCCACCAGCAGAAACACTACAGGATGCAGAGACCCCCCCTGATCCACCCAAGGTTTTCTGACGACCAATTTCATTTAGATTAGGTATATTGAATACACTTGGGTAAGTATTAGCTGTTTCATCTAAAGTTGTACCCAACAGCACTCGTACTTTCCTAGAATCAAGCCATACTCGATCGGGAATTCGATCTGCATTGATATCAATATGCCGAATTTCTGGCTGCGGCCTATCTACATCAATTCGAGCACTTTCCTCAAGGCCACAACCAGCATTAGCTGATCCAACCTCAAAACTAACTTCTATTCCTACGCCTAAGCTACCGCTATTGCCCACTTCATCTGTACGATCAACTTGTACATCCTCAGATGAAAGATAGCTATTATTGAACGTTAAATATTCAGTTTCTGCAAAAGCATGCTCTTGTTTTTCATTTTTGTATTTAGAAACGGTGTATTCGAATGTATGTGTGTAAAATTCAGTGTCTTTAGATCCTCTGGCTTGAACTGAAATTAACCTTGTTTTGCCAAAATCAGGATCACGGTCATAGTTAAAGTCGTATGAACGAATTATTTGCTTAACTGGTTTGATAGTTTCTACTTGTATCTCAGAAAGTACACAACGTGTGAGAACTTTAAAACCATATCGACCATTAATAATAGGACTCAGACTGTCAGTATCTTTTTGTACGGAACAATTTCGGTTAAAGGACACATGATAAGCAGGGCTAATAGTGGTATGGCGAGTATATTCAATTTCACTTAAATAAATTTTAACAAAAGGCTCACCTTGATAGTTGCTCTTAATATCTATTGCTAAGTTTGAATCTTTAGCGTATTTATATTCTGTAGTATTACCATTTGGGTCAATTACGCGTTTCAAAAACCAAATTGCAATATGATCATCTTCCTCCTCCTCCTGATAATAACTAGTTAGCCGTGAGCCAATATCACTACCATATTCAAAGCGTGTTCCATCTTTTTCTGTTACCTCCCAATACACATTTTTGTTGCTAGAACATTTGGCAATTTGCTGAAAATTTTCTCTCCGAGCAGAGTATTGTCCAATAACCGTCGCCACATCTACACTTTTGCAGGCCGATTTGATGCCGTTCTGTATTGGTACTATCGCTTCTCCGTTAAGTAGGTATCTCTCTGTTCCATCATACCTTGGCACACCCCAGCGCGTGTCAACTTCAAGTTTGGGAATATTGATAGTCCAACCGATTCCAAGCCAACCCATTCCATTTGATGAGGAGTATGTAAGAGAAAAATTTGGCGTATAACTACCTCGACCTGCTGGCAGTTTAATTGGATAAGATAGTTCGGCTGTTCCTCGAGAATTTGCTAAAGGTGGTTGAATAAGGTCAATATTTGCTGCTGGATCAGCGACAGCTAAATCTTTAATAGAATTTGGATTATAACTGAGAGGTGCTGGATGTTCAGGTGGTGCAAGAACTGCGTTAATCATAGTTGTGAAATGTGTAGTTTCACTAACAATTTTTTTCTCACGAAAGTCAATACGAACACGTTCCAGAGCTAACCACCTTTTTTTATCTTCATCCCAATAAAAGGTATATACAGGTATGTTTGATCTATTTGATTCTTTTAATATGCTATCTTCCAAAGGTATCTGAACTTGAACCGCTTCATCGAAATGAGTCCCGGCAGGTAAAAACCGATATCCACCGCCATTCAGTGTAGCATTGACCATTCCAGGGGGAAGTGGAGGTAAATTTTTATTTGAAATTCTTTCAATATGTATGCTTGAGGTATTGATTTTTTCTGTTTTTGGCACAATCAATCTCGCACCTTTATGCTCATATCTATAGACATCAGGTTGACTTGCCGTGTATCCACTAGTTGCAACTGAGGTAAAAGTATCAGCTCCGATTTCTACTGTAAGTCCTAGGGTGATTAATAAGAGAAATACCTTAAATACACCGCTTCCTATAGGTTTCATAGATTTCTTTGTCCATTATATTCTGAATATTCATCAACTATCAGGCGTTCGCCAAAGATCACATAAACCAAGTTACAAATGACTTCTATGTCCTCCACAAAGGGTAATCTTGTTAATATTTGGTATGAGACTGGGAAAATTTTGTTCTACAAAAGAACATGATCCAAGTTTATGCAACCCAGTTTTCATTTTTGCCTCCTAACTTTCCGTCCCTATCTTTTACTAGATTCAACTTTTCATTGTTTACTAATAAAGATATATACGCCAACCAAGCTAGCATTTCAACTGAGTATTTTAGTCAAGTATAGAGAACTTTGAATTATAGATAATTGAGGGGGAAGTTAGATTAATCATCAATCTTTTTTAACAATGCCTACTTTGTGTTTGAATGACGGCTTTTGGCTGCTATGGATAGCTATACATAACGACCCCTATGTATAGTAACCAACTATGTATAGTGCATAGTTGGTTGAAAGCTGAGAAGCCCTGTTTCATTGATCTACAGAAAAACTAGAAGCCTACTAGCTTGACATAGTTTCACTGGTACTCTGAAGTAGAACATCTACACAACATAATATGTCGAGGCAACTTGGTCATGTAGGATAAGGCTCAGGCAAAATTCTAAGGCCCCAAATACACAAAATACCACTATCACTACATTGCCGCAGTCCATCCAGCACTGAAACTATGTATAGGGCGCTGACAGCAAGATAAGATAGCGCATAGGTCAAGAACCGCAACTATACATAGTTAGGTTCTACACATAGTGGCTGCGAGCGGACGTTCATAGATAGCATTAGCTTAAACATATCCTCTTACTTACTGACTTTTCACATCGTACCGCTTTACTTAAAAATCTCCTAAATGCGCGGAGTTAAGGTTATAGATATTTTTTAAACGTAGAGGCCATAACGGTAACTGAGATAGCAAAAATAAACGCAAAGGGCAGCACAACAAAATTAGGATGCACACTCACTGGAATGGCCAGATAAATAATCCAGGGTAGAATTAAAGAGGGGTACAGCATTTTTTTAGCCCAATGATACACAAAGGAGCTTTCTCGCCCCGCGCTCCAACGCCTAATATCCCGCTGTACCAAGCCGTCAATAAAGCCGGTTAAAGACAGCAGTATAAAAGCGGGTAATGCTAAAATTAAAATAGCCAAGCGCACCGCAAATATTTGTGTCACGGTGGCCATCGCTAAAATATAGTCAGATACGTGCACATAAAGCTGACGTATTTTTTTTCTAAACCGTCCTGTATTGGTAGCTTGTGTCGGCGTAGCCAGCCAAATGATACCTTGCTTAATCCCTGTTTTCTCAAAGCTATAAATATAAAATTGATTAGCGAAGTTTCGAGCAAACTGAATAGGCTGATCCACGATGGCGCTGCGCTTAAAATCATCATTTAAGTAAGTGAGTTCTTGCTTTAGCATTTGTTCGCTATGCATTGCCCCAGGCTCTTCCCAGTATTTTGTTGCCATACCCGCCCACTCGACCATCACGGAAAAAAGTAAGGTCAGTAACAAAAAGACAAATAACTGCATAATCCCCATGAGAATCTTAGCAATAATGCCCTGCTCCGTATTTTGCTGTGCGGATCGCTGTTGTTTTTGTTCAGCCATCAAATACTCCTCGCGTTGAATGCATTATCACGTCGCCCACCAATGATCATTCGTTAAGTAGCGTTTTTTCATTTCAGCCGCAATTTCATTCAAACTATTCGGCATATTGGCGTCATCTGCTTTATCCGGTAAAGGCATACGCAATTTCCATAAATTACCGCCTTCAAGTAAGGCAAAGGCTTGTCCTTTAGGTAAAGCCATAATCACAGCCGGTGTAATTAAAGGCACTTCTGTCACCGAGATACGGTCCTCATTCTTTGATGTAAAATCAACGGATGATCCAGGGTCAGCAGTATCATTCACGCCAGAGACCTCCATAACCGTGCTTATCTCACAGGTATCTAACTGGTTGGTGAGCATTTCTGCCGTGGCGAGCTCTTTCACGCGCAACATGATCATGGTGTTAAAATTACCTGCGACTTGACCGGCCTTGGCTTTATTACCCAAACGCGCTTCGACATCCGACCACGTTTGAGTATAGGCTGTTACTTGAAACCCAGATCCACCTGATTTGTTTAATAACGGGATAAACTCATCACCAATCAGCTCGTTAAACTCATCGGCATGCAGTGAGATAGTCGGCATTTCTTTGCTTTTATGCGCTTCCGGCATGCCATGATCGGTGCCGTGCTTATAGATTTCACCAGACACTGAGATTAAATCAGCAAACATAGAATTGCCTACCGCTGAAGCAACGGCCATGTCGGATAAGGCATCTAAACCGATGTAGACAATGCCTTTACGGCGAATGATTTGTCGCCAGTCGATAATCGGGCGAGTATCATCAATATCGGTGTAATCAGGCGAAATGAGCTCGGAAATCTTACCGGATATTAGCTTTTCCATCAAAGGAAGTAGTGAAGCCACGATTTTATCAAAATAGGTTTTATCGTATTCAAACGCAGAGCGTAATCCATCGGCCACGGGATCATAAAGCCCTTGCTCTTTGACATAACGCACCAATGCAATCACTTCATGAGAGCGTCCTTTTAACGCAAAGGTTAAATCACGTTCGTTAATATTGTTTTTAATCTGGTCTACTGCATCTTCCCAGCCTATAGGCGCTACTTCCGGTAGCCACTTTTGATAATACTCCAGGAGCAAAGGTTCAATGTTAGTGATATAGCGAGTGATCAACTGGTAATCAGGGCGTTTACCCATTTTTACCAGTGCCATAGAAATCATATTGGTAAAGCGCCAAGCGAATTCTCTGAAAGCCGCCGAGTTTCCTTCATTCGGTAACGCATTCGTGACTCGGGTCGCAATTTCCGTGATTCTGGAAAAATTACCAATCGCATTATAACGACAGGAAATATCAGGATAACCCAGATGAAACACATACAGCTCATCGGAACGACCCGCCCGGCTCGCTTCAGCAACGACACGCTTCATTAAATCTGCATCGCCTTTAGGATCAAAAACAATCACCACATCACCGCGTGCAATATCCTGACTAATGAATATTTCTGCCAAACGGGTTTTTCCTACTCGCGTGGTGCCCAAGACTAATGTATGCCCAACCCGTTCTGCTAAATCCATCGTGACATCCATTTCTTGTAAGCTACCGACGGCATGAATTTGCGGTTTACCACCAACTGGCGGTAGTGGTGCAACAGGATTCCACCAAGCAGAAGACCGTAATAGTTTAACGATAAAGGCATGTGAGCTACGTTTTTCCCATTTAATCTCCAGGTGTCTAGCTGTTTGATAAGCTCCGCTTTGATCAACATATTTACGCACTTTGGGGCTCATCGTATCGCGTAAGCGTTGTGTGTGCTTTTGCTGCCATAAAAAGCCACGCCCCAAAAAGAGCCGGTACTGGCTGGTGGGTATTTCATTGGCGGATAAGCTATACAGCGGTAGATTGCGTATGTTTTTTTGATAACGTAAAACAGCCAGCGCCTCTTTACCGCGTATCAAAGCAAAGGTAAATGAAATCCCTGCGGTAGCATAGCCGACCGAAGGGGTCATCATCATGACCCAAGGGGCGGTTAAAGCAATCAATCCGGTGCTGGTTGCGGACATCACCGACCAAAGCTCAATCGGCGGACGCAATAAGGCTTCAAGGGGGAATTTTTGTTTCATTGCTCTATTAATCCACGCGAAATCAGTACGGGATAATGACTGAGTGATAATTGCCGGGCTAATTTACCGCCTTTAACCGGGTTAATTTTCAATCCCCCCGCAGAGTGCTGTAAAGCGGCTAATTGCGCACTGGATTCCACATTAACGGCCATGCCGATAGCGTTTAATGCTTTTAATTGCTGTTTATGTTCAATTAACCACTGATGTGATAAACGATCTGCACCGACAATAAAAAAAGGGGTATCCAAGTAAGGGTTATGAATGTCCTGTCGCTGTACTTTACCTGGCGTGAGTTCGGGGGTTCGCACCGGCAAGCTCTTCATATTTTTGTTCTGCGGCATGACCGCACTCTGCAAAAGCGCAGTCTTATCGGGTGGCTTAACCGAAGTCATATACGGCTGCATGCTTTGTGTGTTTCCGCTATCAAAGATGACATGCGGTGCTGCGCAAATAGAATGAGCGAACAATAAGCCAGGGACGACTAAGTTAAAATAATTCATAATTTATGATCCAGTAATGCGCTTCATCTTCTTTATGACCCGCGCAGCATAAGCGCGAGCGCGGCGTTTTTGTTCAGGCTTCTTGCCTGGGGAGTGATAACTACCAATCGCTAGCGGCCAACTTCCTTTTTCTATATAGGCTTGTTGTAATATTTTTGCGGCCAGTTTGACATTAAAAACAGGATCTAAGGCTTGCCAGGTACTCCCTAGAGACTGTTTATGCCAGCGCCAATTGATTTGCATTAAACCAATATCAATAGACTGTTCACCTAAACCCATAAAATAGTTAATAGCCTGCCATGCGGCTTTCCGGGTGGTATAGCGTTTAGGCTTACCCGCCACATTTAATGTCCATGGCCACGGTCTAAAATGCCCTGATGATACTGTCTTGCCGCTTTCAGTCAAAGCAACCGCATACAGCACGCTTGCGGGTATCTGGTATTGAGCGGCGATCTGCCGATAACGCGGCGGAACCGTTGCCGCTTGAGTCTCTGTGTAAGCCATCACAAACAACATTAACAGACCCATACGTCGTTCCATTAAGTAGAGAATTTATGCTCTAAGCTCAAAATAATAGCGGGGACAATATCGTTGATCATTGTGTTCATAGCCCATTGCCTCGCTTTTTCTTCCTGGCTAAAGTGCGTGATTTGGCAGAGTGTGGCTTCTGAAAAGCTCGGAAAAACATACCAGCCATCATTCATATCAAGAATAACTAAAATATCGCGGGTTGAGCAGGCGACTTTTTGCTCTATCTCATTAAAAACAGATCGCTGAAGATCATTGATACACTGACCAGAATCCACGTACAGGCTTAAGAGTTTGGTAAAATAATAATCCCAGATAACATGCTGTCCTATCTTTCGCTCCTTAATGTATCCCCAGCTAAACTCATAGGCTGTGGAAGTTTCATTTAGTAAGGGATATAAGCGGTTAGCTGTCTTCATAGCGCGTCCTTATTAGCAGTCATGTCTTACAGATAAATTTGTATCGTTTCTTGTTGATTTGATTTAAAGAGCACGGGGACCTCAATAACGGGGCTCTTAGTCAATTTGAATAGCGAGCCATTATCATGGTTTAAAGTAATCTTACCGCTACGCAAACGCTCCTTATCAGCAATATGCGTACTCGCCCAATGCCGTAGTTTTTCATCCTCTTGTTTGCTCTTGGTATCAACAAAAAACAAATCAACTTGAACATCAAGTGATTGGGTGATTAGCAACAGTTCACGCACCATAGCATCACACTTAGAGCAAGAAGATTCCCTGATAAAAACCAAGACTCTATCCTGGTCATGAATAGCGTTTATTTGATTTTTTTTCAAATTCAACTGATTTACATCAATCAACGCAATGTGGCCGTACAAATCATGAAAGGCTAAGTTGTAGGCTTTTTGAAAAGCCAGTACCCGACCAGCATCTTCAAACATCATTTGTGCCCAAAGCTTTGCATATTTGTCACGTTCGGCATTATTTCTAGCGTGCGTTCCTAATACCTCTATAGGGGAAAGTGTCGCTGGACTGATACTCCCCCTAACGCCTTTCATGAGTTCTTGGTAGCGTTGCCATTCCTTTTTGTTAAGCTTCCATTGCTCGCGCATAAAAAGATCCTGACGGATTTCCTCTTTAGTTTGCTGGTTCGCCTCATACTGTCGTTTTTCTTTCTTTATATCCGCATGATTTAAAGCTGTTGTCGCGTGTACAGAAAAGAGACTGGAGACTAAGCAGAGTAGAATGAATTTATACATAGCGTTTTAAGCGTTTATCGTGAGTGTTTTACGGGTGCCACCTGAGTGACGAAAAGTAACCTTAGATTCACTTAGGTTAATAGTTTCAATTCGCCATGAATCCAGAGATTGACCCACGTTCAATTCATGCAATTGACTCTGATGGCGCACAATCACGTTTAAATCACTCCCCCACCGATCAATACTGACCAAGGTAAACGGCAACTTGATTATGGCTTTATATTTACGTTTGGTTTTACGTTTGGTTGTTTTTTTAGTGAGTGAAACTTGTAATTTTTTTTGTGTCTCTTGCAGTGATAAAAAATCAGCATTTAGACGCTGAATATCTCCACTCTGCTGTTGATAATCTTCGGGTATCTTGGTTAGCTGTGCCTGTATTGCCTCTAGCTGTTGAAGTATCCTGGTTATCTGTTGGGTATTTTGTTCGCTGCTTTGTTGAATACTATTAATGTCATTAACTTGATCAATTGAGTTTGTCGTAGGCGCTATTGGTTGATTTTCAATATTCAGCAATAGCTCATTACTGATAGGCTGATCAAGCTGATTAAACTCAGTACCCATCATTCCTTCGGTAAAGGTAGCCGGTTCCACCTCAATGACATCATCACCTCCCATAAAAGAAAGCAGTAAGACGATGAATACAACCAACACTAGCAAGCCAGCTCCTCCTATTTTTATCCAAGACGGGATCGGTTGTGGCGTTGCCTCTTCTGTATTAGAGATGGCCTCGCTCATGATAATTCTCCTGATAGGTAGTTTCTTTTTAATTGGTATCGAATTTCACGATTGACCGGATCATTGATTAATTCAAAGGCAGGCGCAGTCAGCATTGATAGTGCATCCATTAAGCGCATAGGACCTATTTTTCGGTGTATTTCTGGGAGCGGCTTGGCTAGTAATTTTGCCGCTTTCGGCCCTTGTATAGGCTCTGGTATGAGTTGGTAGCCACTACGCTTGAGTAAATAACGCGCGGCTTCACCGATGCTATGAATATCGTAAGGAATGGAGACAGTGATCATCACCTCAAGCAATTTAGTTTGAGCTAAGCTTGGTAGCGCCCTAATAACGGTATAACGGCCTGTTTGAACAGTATCGTCATAGCGCGAAGCATTGTCTTGATCATTATTGATACCAATAGGCGAAGAAATGGTTAACTTATCTGCAGCTAAGCAAGATAAATCAGTGCTAACGGCTTCGATAGCGGGTGGTTCTTTAGGTATTGAAGAGCACCCTACCGTTATCGTCAACAGAAATAGCGGGAGTGCCATAGGTAGAGGGTGCATATTTAAGCTCCTAATTTGTTTTAAATTAGTGTGCCTATTAAGTGAATAGCATTCAACCATAAACCCTATTTACGTTTTCACAGGTTTTTTTATTGACGTATTCTTAATGCTCATGAGGAAGCATTAAAACCATTAGTTGATATGAGATGCACCATTGAATTTGACAAAAAAACTGCCAATATTCAATAGTTCATCTTGGTAAATACATCCGCATTACCCATAGAAATTGGCTATAAACTATGTGCAAGGCGTTTTTTACTAAGCCACTAAATAATTAAACCCAGGGTTGAGAATAATAGCGATCATTCCTATCCTTTGTTTCCTTTTGGCGAGCAGCTACATAGGCTTGCATAAGCTCCATATTTTCAGGGCTCGTGTAATATCGCGTCCTTGTTGTGCGTGTTATATGCGAAACAACCTCACCAACAAAGCATAACTCCTTATGATGTGGCATAAACCACGCTGGGTAGCTGTTGCTATCGGTAAAAAAACCAACCTTCATAACGCCACTCGTAAGCTTAAATTTAGTTTTATCGGATGCGTCAAAAAGTCGTAATGCATTTTCTTCGTTGAAATAACGAGCGGTATAACATGGCCACCCCGTATGCGATATATCCCAATACGGTAGTGGGCTAATTTTTTTAGTTATATTTGAATCTGTTTTCATGCAAATCTCTTTTTTAGTATAAACCAGAGAATCAACAGATCCCGCAACGCAGGGAGTTAATTCCCTGGTTGGGTTTATAAGGATAATTATTCTTAACGGAACTGAAAATATAATCAGTCTTTCGCTAGGTCCATTCGGTCATTGCGTGATCTACGGTAGGTTTGTAACCCAGCGATTTCAGTGAGGCTAATGCCTCATTCAGAGCCACTTGGCCAATGACACCATCCCATTGAGCTGTGCCGTCTTTATGTAAATGGGTTTTAATCCAATATTGACAAGAAGTACTCTCTTTTATGACAAGATCCGCATACGTAGTAAAGACCCTTTGTGCTTCTTCAATATAAGCCACACCATCCCGGCCTTTACTATTAGCCCAAATAGAAAATTCTTGGTTAAACACGATGACAGGAATACACCAATCACAATCCTCTTCATACCAACCTGATTCTCCTAATTGATTAAAGGTTTGATTTTTCATGTTGTCAGGAATTTGTTTATTTCTCTCCTGACTGACGTTGATGCCGCCATGACTTGCAGTACTTACAAACTCAAGCCCTTCAGCCACGATTTCGCGATCCTGGGAAAGCCCCCAAGGTGTTTGTATGGTCATTATGATCTCCTGTAAAAAACAGGAAAACACCCCGCAAGGGACGTGTTTCCCTGCGGGTAAAGTTAAAAATTAAATCTTTTGTTTAATACTCAGACGGAAGCAGCATGACATTATCGGTAAGATAGAAACGCCACGAACCTTCCTGCATATCTGTAGGGTCTACTTTTGAATTGATAACAATATTATCATTACCGTCCGTGACGACAATAGTGGCACGGGAATCCTTTACAGCCAGCTCAATCACCATAAAAGGCTCTTTTCTCTGCAGTCTAAAGTACTCTGTTGCCACGACATCAAGGAACCAATAAGCCCCTTGTTCGCCACCTTCATCAGCAAAAAATTTAACGCCATCCGTATATAACATATTGCTATTTATTGGATTTCGATGCCACAGTTCAGTCCCCGTAAACTGAGATAACTCAGCTATCAGCTCATTGCTGGTTTTACGTTTACGAGCAAGACTAGGTGTTAAAGTTGTGTTATTTTCACAAGTTGAGGTACTCATACTATTTCTCCAAAAGAGTGAATCAGAGAAACAATCCACCTAAAGGGGAGTTGTCTCCCCGATAGGTTAATAAAAAATAAAATGTCTGCTGAGCTCCCACAGGAACCCGCTATTGGTCATGCAGACGCGCAATAGCTAAAAGGTGTTACTGAATACGCAGTAACCACGGTGAAAACCGTAAGCTCTTTCCAATTTACTTATGCAAAATAAACTCGAAAGAACTCCCTAAAAAAGGAGTTCAAAATTTTTATTTAATGGTTAATATTTGACCAAATGTAGGGCTATTCTCGGTAAAGTCTAGCGCTTTAATCGTTGGAACAAAGACGTCAATAGAGCTTGTTACCTCACTAAATTCACCCTTACTTTCCTCTTTGATTTCAACATGATGTTTTTTATCTTTAAAGGTATCCCCTTTAATCACATAGGTTTTTAATCCATCGTTTGATTGCACAACACCCGACACTTCTCCAGCAGCTAAAGCTAACGCTAAATGCCAGTCGGATAAAGCCATTAATGGCCTACGTTGACGACCTTGGCCTTGCTTAAAATGCAATTCAAATTGATCCCACAAACAAGGGTATTTATTAATTTCTTCAGCTAATTGCACTGTATCGATAGTCGTTGCATTAAAGCGTATCTCTTGCTGAATATTTGCCGGAACAGTGTAAATATCATCTTTCCATACATCAGGAATTTCTGGCTTATGCTCTGATTCGCAAAACGTCTCTAAATCAGATAAAACCTGCCGACTTTTCTCGTCATGTGCATTGGTTCTTTTCCTAATGCCTAGCACAATAGCTTGCTTAAAAGTTTGCTCAGGAGACAAAAAAACACGTACCTGCTCAAACCCTGCGGCAATCCATTTTCTAAACTCTCGATCCAAAGAATAATGCGGAACAATTAAAACCAACACGCCGCCATATTGCAGCAATCTAATGGATTGTTGAAAAAAAATCTTCTCCAGGCGTTTTTTGCCTTTAGTTTCTGATTGAGTGCCAGACTGTGCTTTGTCTGTCACTAAATCGCCGTAAGGAGGATTAAGCCATAACAAGCCAAAACTGCGCGGCGTGATCACTGTATCTTGGAAATCTCCCTGTATACACCGATCAAGAAGCTTCTTAGACTGTGTTGCTCGCTCACGATCATACTCTACCGCAAAAGCCTCAACCGAATCGAAGCCAAGGTAGTGCTTACACTCAGCTAATGCAGTGCCTTCTCCTGAGCAAGTATCAATCACCCTCATTAAGCCTTCTTTACAGGGCCTCAGTGTATTTAAAATGCGTTCAATGGTCACTGAATCCGTTGGATAGTAACCATTTTTTGCGTAATTACGCGCAATACGTTGAAACATTAAAGCCATTTTCTTCTCCTTTCCTTTAAAAAAGAAAAAACAGCCTCCCCACGGGAAACTGTTTTTCCCGTGTTTATTGTTTATAAAACTAAGACTTAGTTAGATGCTTCATATCATCCGGCACAACAGCATTAGCCGTCGTCTCAAAATCAAACAACCGATTCATTAAACAAATCTTCTGACATTCAGATTCTTTAAGTCCTTTTGCTAACATTTCTGTGTGAATTAATAACTTTAGGCACTCAATATGCCCCTGTACTAACTGTAAAAACACGACATTATCCATGTTGATAATCTCCTGATTTTATTGATCTAAGCGTCAATTGACCGCTTTGAATCATTTCTGTTATTTCTTGATCAAACTCGATTTCAGGTAACTTAATCCCAATACTATCAATAGCGCAGCCTTTACTGATTGTTATCCAGCCGTGCTTATGCAGTAGTTTCATTATTTGATCCTGCCAAATATCCAATAAAGGTAAATGACAGACAGATTTTACTAATTGCCAAGTTTTTTCAGTCATATCACCAACTAATGCTTGACTGCCTCTTGTATGTGGCCACAACAAATAAGCCTGCTTATTAACATAGTCAGGCGTACTAACCCGCTTATCAAATAACCATAACTGAACAATATCACCAAAAATATTCGCTTTTGGCATTCGCCCTGTTAGCTTATCAAGCTGATTAAGATTACCGATGTGTACGATCTTTTGAAAGCGGCCTTCACTGTTTTCACCCTGAAAATCCAACTGCGATAAACCACCCTCATGCAAAGGGAGCGATAACCGAGCAAGAAGTTCTTGTATTGCGGTATCTCTCCCCCAAAGTGATGTAAAAACTAAAGATTCATTATCGTCAACCAAAGCATCACAATGGATGCCATAAACTGAATGAAGTCGTAACATAATTATTTCCTCTTTAAAAAAAGGAAACCAACCCCATCAGGGAATGGCTTCCCTGATGGGTTAAAAGTATAAAGGTTAGTCAGTTTTTATCCATAACTGGCCAACGGGTTTAAAGGCATATCCCAACGCTTTTAGCTGATCGCGCTGTAAGCGGAATTTTTCCCGACTGACTGTTGCATCCAATTTCACCTCAGACGTTAATGGCCATAAAAAACCAAATAAATCGCTCAAGCTAGATTCGTTATCCGGTAATTCCACATCCAAAGTAACTTGAATATCAGGAATATCCGCTGATTCATTATTATGAGCAGACAAAACCACTTCTTCTTCTAAGGGGTCTTGCTCAAGACTTTGATCAGCATTTTGCGTAACGACAGTAGCAACAGCCAGAGTAAATGATTTAAGTTGCGCTCTAATTTCAATAACCAATCGACCAGAAATAGAATAAGAAGAAGAAAAAATCTTACTTATTATAAAATCCCCTTCATATCTGCCTTCATCGTATTGATCAAGAAATCGGTCTTTAACAATAAATTGCCCGACACTCGTTATTAGTCGGCCGACTCTAAAATCACCATACCGGCCATGATAAATGCGAACGGTTAATATCCCTTTAGCTTCAATCATGAGAACACCAATAAAAAGGTTGGTTGCCAAACATAATAGTTAAGGCTGGATTAGGGTTATGTGTATCCATTGGGCCTGCTGATATTTTCAAGCAAACCTTTTCATCACTTTCTGGCGATTGCACAAAAAAACATACTTCTGTTAAAAATCTTCCAGAGCGCTTAATAGCTTTAGATGCTGAGCATAAAATGCTTAATAGTTTAGACCCATCCCTGAACTCATCATTATTAATAGCAACTAAAGATTCCCATACCTCACGAGATACAGCGACAGGTGCTTTAAAATAACGCGCGGATAATTCAGGAATATCAATAAGCAAGCCGTTTTCTATTGCAATGTCTCTGCTAGCGCAGTCAACATACGAATAAAACGGATTGCCATAAGGCTCAATAGGATTGAGCAATGCATAATTCATCATAGTGTTTCTCCAAAATAATAAACCGAAGAAACAACCCACCGAAAGGGAGAGTTGTCTCCCCGGTGGGTTAATAAAAATAAAATGCCTACTGAGTTCCCACAGGAACCCGCTATTGGTTATGCAGACGCGCAATAGCTAAAAGGTGTCACTGAATACGCAGTAACCACGGTGAAATAGATTATTTTTCTTTTTTTAAAAGACGCCCTTCTATCGCAGAGTCTTTTAAAAAAAGCCCTCTAAATAACGGAGGGCTAACACTGATAGGTGTTAGGTTAAAAATTAGGCGGAAACTAGTTGCCTGGCTAGGGCGACTTCAATGCTGTCGCCATCCGAATTTAATACATCAAGACCCGTTTCTGGCATATCACCCGAAGTAGATTGACTTACGGCTATTTTCTTTGCCATAAGCTCTAAACAGGTTATTTGAGCTGTTTTATCATAACCAAGAAATAAAACGTCTACCGCTTGCTTCTGACCAATCCGCCATGACCTACGTGAAGCCTGAGAGACCGTATAAACATTGTAACCACTCTGCATAAAAACGATGCTGGGGAACTCTAGCAAATCCAAACCTGTCTTAACTAGCTCTGGATTCGTAATTAAAATATCAATCCCTCTATCCACTTGATCTGCTATCCAGTCCTCACGCTGATCAGTGCCTACGCTTGAGCGTAAAACAGCGACTTTGAACTGTTGCGATTCAAGTACCTTTTTTAATCGTCCAGCCGTATCTCGTTTTCCGGTATAAACCGTATAAACAAGCACTTTACGTCCTAGTGCTTTATTTTTTTTGCAAATCTCTATTAACTCATTTTCTTTAGGGCTAATATCATTTTCACTAAAAACAGGCTTAACAAAAGCCAATACCTCTTTTGTTCTAGGGTGCAACACCTCTTCTTCACGAAAACAGGTATCAGCCCAAGCCAATAAAACATTTAAAACAACGCCCAATAACGTCTTATCGCCCTTGGCTAGCGCTTTTTTCATGGCGCTGGTCAATTCTTGCGATAAGTATTCATAAGCCGATGCTTGCTCGTCCATCATTGCGACATTAATAAAACGCTCTTCATAGGGTGGAAGTACGTGACCAATTTGCTTAAGCTTTAAGAAAGCCGTATAGGGCAGCACATAACGCACAATACCTTTAGGACCAAAACCAGGTGCCTTTGAGGTATGAACCGTCATACGCTTACCTTTTGCAGTACGATGATTGCCTGAACTTGTTTCTTTAAAAACATCCTTCAATACACCGTGCTCACGCATAAAACCCATAGCCGCCGATCCCAAGCTATTATTCGCGTTATAACAATAATGATCCTCAATCATACGATTAGGTAACGCTCGCCATAATAAATAGAAAATATCATCGGCATAACCGCCCAGCATTGTCCCAGTCAACAACACGCTCTTACGCGCTTTGCTTGCTAGTACGCCCATAGCTTGTCCTTGTGCAGATCCTTGATTTTTATATTCATGCGCTTCATCTGCAATCAGTAAATCAAAAAAACCATCCGGCAGATAACGCTTAATAAACTCAGTCGGTTGATAGCCACCCTGACCAAAACTGAACACTTGTTTTGCTAGAGCTCGCTCCATACGTGTTGCTTGACGATCAGAAAAAACGAGATCTCCGTTATCATCCATTAGATTAATAAACTCAAATACATTATCACTTAACATAGATGACAAGGTTTCAGACCCAAAGCTTGATAATAACTTATCTGCTGTTTTTGGCCCTATAGTCGGGATCTTACATATTTCTTTATGTATGACCTCCTCTTGGCTTTTTGTTTTTCCTGGACGTTTCAATGTCCAGAGTGGGCTATGACACTCACAACAAGAAGTCCTGCGCTCATTACTGGCCATAAAAAAAACAAAACCAACCGGATTGCCTTCATCATCAGTTATCATCGTGCCGCAGTTTGGGCACGCAGCATATTGATGAGTTGATATGTATGACCGTGAAGGCATAGCCTCTGTCTCAGCAACATTTTGACGCTGATAAATCTTGCGTGCAACAGCAGAGGACTGCCAATCGAACCCCATTCGCATACGAACCCGACCGATGATAAAAAACTCAGGGACATTGGGTTTTGTGTGCGATTCTGCGCGGATTTTAAGTAATTGCCTTAATGTATCAGGCCCATTTAAAACCCACACTTTCGCATCGTTAATCGTTTCTAATATCTCCCGGCGCCATTTATAAACAAGGTGCGGCGGTGAAATAACTAAGGTTCTACGATAACCCTCAGAAAATAAAACGGCAGCTGCGGCAATACCCATCATCGTTTTACCGCACCCCATTTCACCATTCAAAATAGCGGCTTGCTCACCTTCAACAGCTAACAACTGACAAATAGCATGGACCCGCTCGCGCTGCGCTTCAAAAGGCTGACGCTTAAGTTCATTCATAATACGATCCCAAGCAGGATTTACCTGATTGTTATTATAAATGGGTGGATTTTGTTGCGAAACAGCGTCCATTAAACCCGCACCAAAATCCTCTAAAAATTGTGTTAAAGGAATCGTATGCTCATCAAGAGCATACGATTCCTCATTTTCAAGATGGGGCTTCTCAACTACCCTATCTTCCTGTTGTTCATTGATTGTTATTTCTGTCATTGGTTTTCTCTCAAAGAACAAGAAAAACACCCGCCTACAAGGGGTGTTTTCCCTGTAGGATTAATACAATAAGTGAATTTAGACCAAGCCATGCTCGGCAAACGAATACACGGTTTCACCGACCACAAAATGATCCAGCGTACGCACATCAACTAAAGCCAAAGCCTCTTTTAGCTTGCTCGTAATTGTTTTGTCCGCTTGGCTGGGTTCTGATATACCCGATGGATGATTGTGCGCCAACATAACAGCCGCTGCATTATGCTTTAGAGCCGCTTTAACCACTTCACGCGGATAGACACTGGCGGAATCAATCGTTCCACGAAACATTTCGTCGCAACTGATTAAGCGATGTTGATTGTCCAAAAAAAGACACACAAAGACTTCATGCTCAAAAGGAGCCAGCTTTAGCTTAAGACATTTCATTGCTTGTTCAGGGCTAGTCAGTGCTGTTCCTCGCTGAAAAAAGCTGTTGTAGATGTCAGTTGCCTCGGCAATCACATCGGCTTCTTTAGCAAGGCAATATCTTCCTGATGAGTTTTTTATATAAAGCATGCTGTTCTCCAAAAAAATAAATCGGAGAAACACGCCACCAGAGGGAGAGTTGTCTCCCCGATGGGTTAATAAAAAATAAAATGTCTGCTGAGCTCCCACAGGAACCCGCTATTGGTTATGCAGACGCGCAATAGCTAAAAGGTGTTACTGAATACGCAGTAACCACGGTAAAAATCGTAAGCTCTTTCCAATTTACTTATGAAAAATAAACTCGAAAGAACTCCCCGATAAAAGGAGTTCGATTTGTTAATGTTTTTCGTAAAAAACAATAAATCAAAAGTTAATGGTTTCCTTCGATTCACTCTTTCAGGCTTTAAGCCTGCGTCACTCATATCGTGATAATAGGCACCGTTTCCCCATATAAAAACTAATACTTCTCGTCCCGCCTGGCTGGGTCATTGAGCGTCAAAGCCAGAAAAAAAACACGCACGGTCTACCGTACAAAAGGGTTCATCAATTGCCAGTGATGAAATCTGGTGTTGTTATAATAAAAACGACAATAACCGTTTTCCAGAAGATCCTAATCAATAAGATCCTCTGCAAAACTTTTATACTTCAATAAAAAGATTAAGAGCCCCAAAAGGAATCTTAATCTTATATAACGCCTAAAACGGACATTCAATTTCAGAAGGCATAAAACAAAAAGGCCCAACAAAGTAACCATCATTTGGCCAAAACGTTAAACCCTCTTTTTCTTGAAATAAATCCATAATCCTTTTTTCAAAAAAACCATCCCGATCACTGACAACTCGGCAGCCAATTCTTATAACAACCTCACCTAACATCATCCTCTCCTATGATAATTAAAGTGCCAAAAATACGAACCTCGTATTTTTGGCTAACTCGACACCTACTTAAGATTGGTGTTCAGGCTTTGGTGCTGCATAAACACTGACACCCTCAACTTTAGCCCAACTTATCGATAATAAGCGGGCCTTTAAATTGATTCCGACCGTGCCTTGTTTTTTGCCGCTTTTATAAGTAAAAGTTTCAGGGGTAAGATCACCCACTTTAAAACCTATCAGAATTTTTTTCTCTTTCTGACAATCCTCATCTAAGTCGCTAATAATTTTTGTCGCTTGAGCTCCGCTAACACGACAATCAAAATTGGTGTATTCAATGGCATTTTCTTCGCCATGAAGGGCAGAAATATCACAAACCCAAAAACTACTGCCTTGCTTACCAGGAATCTCACGAATCCGATTAACATAGCCAATGCCATGCGTATGAAGATCAAAGTATTTTTTTTGATTGTTTGCTGTAGAAGTCGTCATGATGTTTCTCCGTTGTAAAATTAAACTGGAAAAACACAGATCGCCCGCCGGGGAAATGGTTTTCCCAGGGGGTTAAATAGTATTGAAGCTTAAACGGATTGTTTAAGCGATGTTTAATAGAACATACATTTCTTAAAATTAAATAAAGAAAAATACGTGATAGAGGGAAGTAATTTCCCTGTGGTAAAAAATATCTGCTAAATCCCCGCAGGAACTTGTTATCAGAATGTGCAGATGCGTGATAACTAAAAGGCTTTACTGAGAATGCAGTAAACACATTTAAAAGCACTTATTTTTTACCATATAAAAAAATTAATAGCAATACTTTTATATTAATTATTTACGACGGCTTACGCGCATAACTTCATTCACTTTTTGGTCAATATCATCTTTTATTTTTACTGGATTAGCTAAATTAAAAAATCGAATATCAACGCCATCGGAACCTGATGACGACAGTTCCAAAGTACCTACATTTAAAAGCCTATCTAAAACCCCTCTTTTTAGTCCCGTTGTTCTAATTTCTGAAAATCTAACACCAATAATATCTTGAGCAATGATTCCTTTTTTTAAAGAGACACCTTTATTATCAATAATCAACGATACACCAAAGTAGCTATAAAGAACGCCAATAATATTGAACAGAAAAAAGGCAGCAGAACCCCCTCTAGTCATCTTAATAAGCGAACCTATATTCATCCATTCTGGTAATTTTTGAATATCAAGAGAGCTCAAAATAATCGACAAAATATCCAATGGAAACAAAAACAAAAAAATACAAGCCAATAGCGCAGGCATAGATAGTAAATAAGTGCGCAGGGCTGGGTGATATATTATATCAATCGGATTTTCCTCACTACTGCCTACATCCCCCGCTTCCTTGTCTGAATCAATAGATGGAGAACGCCTAATAACAAATCCCTCACTACTGTTAACACCATAATCTTGAGCATCATCGTCGCCATATTTATCAATTCTATATTGATGACCAGACTCGGCCATCAATATATCGCGCATTTTCGCCGCAGAATCGAAATCACGAAAAGGCAAACGATTAAGATTGAAAATTATTACACCGGCCTCTGCTCCCTTGTTATCTTTAGTCATAATTATTCGGCGCTATCACTTGTTCGTTCTATTATTGAGACAATAATAAATAAGGCCATTTTTTTCTAACATTATTCATACTGTTTCATTTTAATAAATTAATTGATTGAACTTCCTAACTTGACACCGTTTTGCTTTTATAGATAACGCTATCAATACATAATGTATCAATAGAAAAATAATCAGCCGTTAGTCGCATTTCAGTTCTTTCTTCGCCCTTATCGTCATTCCACGACTCTTGACGCAGAATACCTTTAACAAAAACACGAGAGCCTTTATTAAGTAAGCGAACCGCTTCTTCTGCACGAAATCCCCACATATCAACAGTGAGCCAAAATCCACCTTTATCTTTAAAGCCGTTATCACCATCAGGCACTTGCCGATCAAAATAAATTCTCATATTAGCTACATTACGCGCTCCGTTACCTAGCACATCAACAGAGGTTAATTTTGGAATAACTCCCAGGTTACCTATACCGTTAAATTCACTACTCATTTAATTCTCACCCTTTATTTTTTAATAAAATATAAAATAATTGATTAAGCTAAAGAAGGCCACAATCAACCCTATTTACAAAATCATAGGTTTATTGAAAGTAAATCATTATTTAAGTACTGATCTAATACTTTATGGGTGGGTGGGCAGCCTGCCCACTTTAAAATCATAAAGAGATTTCAAGCGACCTGTTGACGAAAAAATGCAGAGAATAGAAAAACAGCATTCGCTTATTTAGGGTGGGGCGCTGCGCCCCACCCTAAACTGTGGAAAGGATTTTGAATGATCTGTTAATGAGAAAGCCAGAGAATAATAAACCAGCATCCACTAATTCAGTATGGGCAGCCTGCCCACTTTAAAATCATAAAGAGAGTTCAAGCGACCTGTTGACGGAAAAATGCAGAGAATAGAAAAACAGCATTTGCTTATTTAGGGTGGGGCGCTGCGCCCCACCCTAAACTGTGGAAAAGATTTTGAATGATCTGTTAATGAGAAAGCCAGAGAATAATAAACCAGCATCCACTAATTCAGTATGGGCAGCCTGCC